>Ga0209728_1000222_pt1 | contig 53745 bp, 97 predicted proteins | sample RifGroD1_FD_183997 | JGI IMG/M metagenome (GOLD analysis project Ga0209728, IMG submission 183997) | Groundwater microbial communities from Rifle, Colorado, USA - Groundwater D1 (SPAdes) (version 2) | ecosystem: Environmental > Aquatic > Deep subsurface > Groundwater | place: Rifle, Colorado... | reverse complement strand
ATTTCTTTTAAAGCTAACATTTGTTTTAATTGCATTATCAATAATATTATCAGTATTCATAAATCATTTTTCCTCCAATCAATATTATACTTATTTTATTAATGTTTTATTATGTCATATAATCACCTCCTTTCAACTCTATTAGTATTATAACATTTATTTTATCATTCTGTCAACATTTATTTTCTAATCTATTTAATTCTTTTCTAGTATATGTTCTTTTTGGTTTAGGTGGTTCTATGTATACTTTATAATCATCTGTCAACCATTTAATTATTTTATCATATCTTTCTTGAGAATATCTTTCGTTATTTGTATTATACCAATAATCAAAATCAAATTTCCATTTATGATCATTACAACTTCCACAACTTGGTACACAATTTGATAAATCATTACTACCTTTATGGTCTACATGCTCCTTGTGAAAATCTCCGAGTTTTATAATACCATTTCTAGTAAAATAATGTTCTTCAATAGGTAAACCACAATAAGCACATTTGTAATTAAAATATCGTTTACAATTTTCCCATTCTGTTTTAGATATGTTATGTTTTTTATGTTGTTGTTTATTTTGATTATATATTTTCATTTTATCTGGATTGTTTTTATAATAATTTAATTGATATTTTTGTTTCCACTCTTGATTTTCTTCCCTCCATTGTCTTGCTGTATTATTAACATTTTCTTTATTATTACTTTTTTCAATCCATTCTGCTCTATATTCTTTATATTTATCATAATTAGCCTTTTGTCTATTATTATTAGTATTTGATGAGCATTTTTTACATTCTGATTGAAAGCCTTTTTCTGGTTTATTTTTATTTCTCCAATAAAAATATTCTTCAGTATCAGGACACCATTCTTTACAAACTGTACATTGTTTATGTATTATATTATCTATTATTTTATGTGTTTGTTCATAATACCATTGTTTACGTTCTTCTCTTGTCAATAAAATTTATCCTCCTTTTTATTTTTCAATTTATATATCACCAATACTTACCAACATCTTTAAGTTTACATTCATTGTAAGTATCTAATATTTCAAATTTACCTAAAATTGATTCAATCCATATATTTGCTACTCGATCTGCTAGATTAAGAGAATGACTATTAATAAATATTACATAATTATTTTCCTTTGAAAATACATGATGTTTCCCTATTGTGTATGTATGTCACAATTTATTCAACAAATTAATTATCTCATTTGGAGTTTTTAATACTACAAAATATCCACGACCATTAGTATTATAACATCTCATACATATTACCACCTTTATTTTATATTTTCTTAATCTTCTGTCCCATCGATCTGTATCAATTTATCTACCTTCTTAAATGTGGATAATATTTTATGTCTGATATATGCATATTCCCAATTATTACAATATAAATGTCTGCATAATTCATAGTATTGACTTCCTTTTTCTGCTATTTTCATATATCTTTCTTCTTGAAAATTAACTAAATAATAAATATCATTATTTCTATCATGGAAAAATTCTTTATCTCTCATTATGTATTTCTCTCCTTTATCAGTTCAAACATCTTTTTAAATTCCTTCCTTAACTCATTCTTTTCCTTAACCAACCTCCTTTTGTTTAGTATCAATTTTCTTTTCTGTTAATTCCACCTCAAATATATCTAACCATATCTTAGGAAACTTTTTTGAATCTAATTTATTATCTCTCACATAATCAGAATCCATATTATTATAACCATCAATAATATTTAAGCAATATTTAATACCATTTTTAGCTTTACTAATTGTATCATAGATAGTTGCATCAAAAATATTACTACTTACATGAAAATCATCACGTGCACCATAATTATTATAAAACTCTTTTATGTAACCATCTCCATAATAATTACTATTTGTTTTTAACACGTATTTTGTCATTTTAATTTTCCTCCTTTAAAGTTTGAATAAATACTCTCATTTGTATTGATTTTTAATTTTATAAACCCAATAAAATCAATACTTTGTGAGATTATGAAATTACAATTTACCTCTTATGCAAGATAATATTTCAGCAATATCCGTATTATCTTCTAAATTATTCATAACAATTTCTTCATTTTAATATTAATTGCTTTTAGAATATCTTCAATTAAATCTATCCTACCAAAAAATTTCTTCTTCAAATCATCATTAATTTCTGTGAATAATTTTATATTTGTTTCAATGAATGTCTTGCCTTTATACATATCTATAACTGTTTCATTAGTTGTTTTAAAACTTAGCATATTTCATCCTCCCTGAATATATTATATTAATCTAAATTTTGTTTCATTCTTATTCCTTTTATTCTTCAATTAATTCAATATCTTTATACAAACCTGCTACGGCACTTTGCACCATTTCTATTTTAAGTCTATCTATTGATTTAGATTTTGTCCAGTTTAAAGCATTAGGAATAGTTTGGTTAACCATTCTAATTACATGATCTCTAGGAATTTTACAACAACCATATATTTCTTCATAACTTGGTTCTTGATATACTACTCTAAAATCATGAATGCCATGTAATCTAATTAAAGACCCTATCTTAACTCTTTCCATTACATCAATTGCTTTATTAATTAAATCTTTATTCATATTAATTCTCCTCTCCAAACTTTTCTTTATTAATAAATTTATCTTATAAATATTTAACTAATTCTTGCATCAAAATACCCAATTCTTTAAGATTTTTTGCTTCCTCTGAATTAATATTATCATCCCATACGTTGCTCCAATAACTATCACTATTTAAACAACCATTAATTTGACATACTGAATTAATCAAATTTAAATTTATTTTATCTTGAAATATACATTTTTGAATATCACTAATCATAAAACCAATATACCATACTGCATTTATATCATGAATATTCATTTCCTCTAATTGTTTTGCTATCATTTCTTTTTCTTCATCTGAAATATTGCCATATTCAATTTGTTTCATTAAATTAAATACTTCAATATTAGAACATTTTTTAGCTATATCCTCAACCTTAGAAAACCATAATTCTTTAAACTTTTCTTTTAATTGCATTATGTACTTCCTCCTATTCCATTTCATAAATATGATACACATATACTTCTTCAATCTCAGGTTCATCACCGATATACTCACATTGCGATTTTTGAATACCTATATATTTACCCCACTTATGCCATCGCCAACCACCATCTTCTTTCTTACTAATTTTACATAAAGATAATATAAATTTTCTATTAGGATCATTTAATTCTGGATAGTGATTTAAAACTTGTTGATAATTATCACATACACCGTAATTATCTTTATGTTCTTTTCCTTCATTAATACATTTACGAATGTAATTCCAATCTACTTTTCCATTTATACGTTTCATAAAAGTAAAACTTTCATATTTATCTTTAATTTTATCATTTGAAAGCATTTTAATTCTATGATCGAAATTTAATCCACTATAATATATACCTGTATTTATTTTATGAAATATGTCATCAAGATTTCTAGGTATGCTATTTTTAATTTCTTCAAATCTTTCAGGTGTACAATGCTCTTCAATTTTCTTTCTATACTCATTGATTAGAGATTGTCTAAAGTTAATATCTACCAACATATGTATTCCTCCTCTATATTATATTTCATTTAATTCTTTACTTTCTGCCATCATTCTCATAATATCAGCAATTTGAAATCCTATAATTTCACTACCTTTAGGATATTGTTTTTCACATTCTTCAAGCATATATAAACAATAATTTAAATATTCTTCAATATACTCATTTTCTTCTTCAAAAATTATATAGTTTATAAAATTAAGATTATTAACCCCATATTTATCTAACCATGTTTTATAAAATATAGGTGCTATTTTATAATAATCATCTATGAAATTAACAATCTTTCTTAATATTTCCTGAGCATTATTTATGTTAATTCATCCTCTCTATACTGTAAATACCCTAACATTTTTTACATAATATTCTATATCAAACATATTGCCTTTCATTTTATGTAATTATCTCCAACTATAAAACAATTGTACATATTATTTCTATTTAAGATTTCATTTTCATTGCAAGTAAATCTAATTATATTCATTGTTATTTTATTATAATCAGTAAAGGTTATACTTAAATACATAATATTATCTCTCCTTTATAATGTTTTTAAGTTAAAAGTAATTTAATCTTTTATGTTAATATTTTCCAAGACTTATTTCTAAAAAATTCTTTAGCAATTCTTCTTTCTCTATTATTATTGTAATACCAATTCTTTACACTATTATCAACACCATAACCATAAATACATTCATAAAGATTCCCTTTATACCAGAATCTAAGCAAATACATATTACCATAACTTATTCTTTTTATATCAAATTTAATTCCATTAACTTCAAATTTTAATCTAAATTTATCATGTATACTATAAGAATCAACATTAGCACCATATACACGATGTATAATTTTGTTATTTGAGATAATTAACAATTGTGTTTTGTATACACAAATCAATAATTCTTCATCACCAATGTATACAAAATAGTTGCCATTAATTTGATAATTATAACCATCTTTATCTTTTAATGAATCAATAGTAAATCCAACAGCTTTTTGCATATCCATAAAGAAATCATCTCTGTGAATTACTATTCCATTCTTCTTTAAAACTGCTCCATAGTCTACCATTGCCATATTTAATCTCTCCTTTTATTAAATTATGTATTCTTTAATTACTTTATTTAGATTCTCTTTATCAAATTCAAAATCATAAAATAATGGTATCTTACTTCTCTTGCCTCTAATTATATCATTACTTATCGGAATAGTGTCTACAATACTACCATTTTTAATAATATAAGTCATACTATCCTTTTTATCTACGGCACATATTATTACATCTTTATTTATTAGTGATTTTAATTTAATAAATTGTAAATGTAAATACCTTAACATGTTAATTCCTCCCTAATAAAATCTAGCAACCTTTTTACCATTATTAAAAATATTATTTATTTCAAATTCACTCATACCTCTGTACCTATAATCTTCTTTAGATTCAGCAACGTCATTCATAGTTAAACCATGTTTTAAGAGTAGCATTTGTGCTTTAAGAAAAGAATTTTGTGATTCGTCTGCCGAAGTATTATTCTCTGCAAGTGCTAATAATTTCTTAACTTTGCTTAGGATTGTTTCTTGTTGTTGTTGTTCTTGTGTCATTATGTAATACCTCCTTGTTATTTGTTTCTTTCTATAATAATAACATAAGGGAAATTGAATGTCAATATATTTATTTTAATATTTTGTTAATTATTATAAAAATAAACCCTTATATTCTAAGGGTTTATTGTATCTTCGTTTATTTATTTTACCTGCGCCATAACAACAACCACAAGTGCTTTCTACCCATCCTGAAATTTTACATAACCTTTTCCATTACAATTTAGACATTTAGCATCATGTTTTATTTTAAATAATTTTAATAACCATGATATCATATTTTTTCACTTTCCTTTCATACTAAATGATACTTAAAATCTAATTCTTTTATGTCTACAATTTCTTCTTTTCCATTGCTTAATCGAATCTTTAACATTTTATCTATTCCCCAATCTGGTGTTTCTTTTATTCTTTCTAAAATTTTAATTGATTCACCATAAAGCATTGCATTATCAGGATTTAATATTTGTGAATTAAATTCAATTTTATAACTATCTCCTATATCTTCGTTAATATCACATATTTTTATATTTAATTCATCTTCTCTTTTAGGCATAATAGAAATTAAATATTCTCTAACTTTTAATGCTAATTCTTTACTAATCCAATTAAATTTTTCAGACCATTTTCTTCCTTTTTGTATGGAAAATGCTACAGGTTCATCATCAAGAAAATACATCCTATACCCTACATAAGAATCTGTACAATACCAATTACCAATCCAATATGCTTTAAGTCTATCTTGTTTTACCCAATCAAATTCATAATTAAATTCTGAAGAAAATTGGTCAGTATTTACATAAGATTCATTTCTTTCAGATTTATCTATTTTGTTAGCAATATCAATTAATTTCATATATACACTATACTCCTTTATTTTAAACTATACTATCCTTCGCTCTATTCAAATATTCAATTGCTTTATCCACATTCCAAGCATGAATATATCTAACACCATCTAAATTTCCGCCTTTTGTAGTATCCTCATTCACAAATGTTTCTTTAAATCGTTTATAATTATCTAGCCACACAATGCTAATAACTCTTTTCCTCCAACCAATTTTAATATCTCCATCTAGAGTAGAAACTATAAACCATGAAGCACATTTTTCACATGAGCAATATTCATTAGGAATTGCAGTAAATTTCAATTCACTTAAATTATATACCTTTGAGAATATATTTTCAAATTCTTTTAATTGCTCTCTGTCATTATGAGATTTTAAACATTCTTTATGATAACCAATTCTCTTATAATTACCTTTTTCAATAGTCACATAATCAACTATATTATCTATTGTCCATGCTTTATTACACTCAGGACATATTTCATCTTGATCTGGTATTACTCTAAATGTTCCACAATATCCTTCACAATAAAATCTAAATGTATTATAATCAACTGTACCATATTTAATATTATTTGGTGTATCATCTATAAATTTTTGATCATATAAATACATTGTCTGTCCGAATTGATCAAAACTTAATACACCTCTCCAAACAAATTCATTTAATTTTATACCCTTCTTATGTTTAGCAACATGCCTAATACCCATAATATGATGTAATGTTTTTAAATCTACTATATAATCATTTATACCTTTTGCTGTATTAAATGTACTTTCAGATAATTCTAATTCTTTAGATTTATATTCTACTTCTACGTATACTCTAGCATAATGATTACCATTAGAATACTTTTCAAATTTATCATATGAAAAATAAGGTGAACCATCATAAGCAAATTTATCAGGAATTATTTCCTCATTTAGATTTGCTATTTTACATTTAATTGTGCTTGTATCTGCATAATCATTTAACTCTAAGTAAACACAAATATCTCCGAAGAATGGTGACATTATAGAATTCAATTTTTTAATTTCTAACATATTAAGCATCTCCTCTTAATTTATAAATTTATTTTTCAATATTAACAATAACAGCACCTTTCCATCCAGGCCACACTACACCCCCAATATTTAATGTAATTTTTAAAATATTCTTCTGTTTCAGTTATTGATTTAGATTCTACTTCTAATTGTATTACTTTGATATTGGCAATGTATTTATTCATATTAAATTACTCCTTATAATGGTTTGCGGTATAAGGATTACCGCAAACCATTATATCACTATGTATTAACCATTCCCTGCATATTTGCCAAATATTTCTTGACGTTTTTGTTCTGCAAAAATACATGCTTCATTAAATTGTTCTAGTGGAAATTCCCATTTAAATCTTTTACCATCTTTCATTAATTGTACCCAATATTCTTGTTCTCCACTATATCTAGTTACTAGATTAACATTTCTAACACCAGTTTTACTATTAGAATTAGCACCTTTTCGATGTGTAATATTATTTTTATGTTCTATAATCCTTAAGTTTTGTTTTCGATTATCTAATGTATTATGATTAATATGATCTACTCGCATCCCTTCTGGACAATCCATTATAATATTATGTAATTTAATAGTAGTATATTTACTTCTATTCCCTTCCTTACCTATTACTTTCATTTGTTGAGCGTATTGATGTTTTAATGAACGTAAACACCATTTGTTTTCACAATTGTTAGCCTTATCAAAGTCTTCTAAATCTATTAATGCATAAAATTTCCCATATTTTGTATCTAAAACAATTTTAACAATATCTCCTTCTATAATATAATTATTTTTTATATTTATCACCTCCTTTCATTTAATTATCACCTCCTTTTTATATTATGATTTTTATTTTTTATTCCAATTATTTTATATACTTATTTATACTATATATAGTATTCTAATATTTTAAATCTTATTATTTCTAATAAAATCTAACATCTCTTGAGCATTTCCATCCCAATCTAAATTTTCACTTGCTCTATTTTCTGCTTCTTCTTGTGTATATAAATCATCTAAATATTTCTCACCAATTTCTTTCATTCTTTTCATTAAATCTTGACAATTAGGACAATCTTCTTTAAATTTTTCAGGTAAATCATAATAACTTATACAATCATCATCTTCATGCTCATGTGATTCATAACCAAATTCTGCTTAAAAAGCATCACATCCAGAGCAACTACCAAACCATCCATGAATCCAACCTAATTTACTTTGGTATTCTACTTTAGCCCACCAATCTCCTTGATAACTACCAAAATGCTCAAAGGTTAAAATGTTTGCATTTGCCAATTCCAAACATTTTTTATAACTCATATTTCTCATTCTCCTTTTTAATATTTATTATAATTTATTTAACCAATTGCGGATAATCATGTATACCCCACCATTGTTTAAAATTACTTACTGCTTGCTCAAACTCTGTATCCTCAATTTCTTGAATACTTTCAAAAAATTCATCATCTGCTGTACATCCACCCATACCCTCTCCAATAAATATCATAATACAATTTGGATTTACTTCTCTCATACTCTGTAAAATTCTATGTGCAGTATCATCCATATAAGGCCACGACATTATAATAATATCAATATCTTTACCATATTTTTTAACTGCTCCTATTGCATCTATATGTTCAATTTCTGTCCAATAATTTTCATTATCATTCCAGTTAGAACTACCTTCCCAAGAAAAGTTATCAGTAGCAATTATATCTATCCCTTGCTGTTGTAAAGCAAAACTCAATGAACCTGTTCCTGTCATAACTTCAAGACATTTTCTATTACCTATCCATTGAGATAATGGTTTAATCCAATCATTAGATATGAGAGTAAACCCTATAGTTTTAATAAAGTCACTTCTTAAACTAATTCTATCCATATTAAAGTTGTTAACCATTTCATTAGGATAGAATTCAGGTATTTGTTTATTTTTGACCTGTTCAATAATTTTATCAATTTTATTGTCTAATTCTGGATTAGATTTTCTTTTTCTTAGCAATGAATTCATATATGTAGCCTCCTAATTTATATTATACGCACCAACCACAACCACCACTAACTAATTCTTCTTCAAGTTTATTTTGAATTTCTTCTATTTCTTCAACAGATAATTCTTTTAATGATTCTGGAAGATTGTTTCTTACTTCTGAAATTCTTAATAATTTAGTTACCCTATTATTGCATCCATATTCAATTTCTTCACCTCTACCATCATCATAATTATCAACGAACCAATTTTTATCAGAATCTACACCATTAATTATAAATTGTTCTGTCTCACAAGGCAATGCACTATAAACTTTTAATTCTAATTTCATTTTATTTACCTCCATTTATTATTAAATTGTGACCAATTAACCATTTTGTTACAATTTATCTATTCACAAACCCAATAAATTCAATGGTTACCAACATTAATTTTTAACACCAATCATCATATTCATCTTCCCATTGTTCACTATCTAATTTATCTTCCCATGCTTTACTATCACTAACTAAGTGTAAAAATATAACTTCAAAATTATATTTCATATAATTAAGTTTAGACATTGTATCCAAATTAGATTTATGTTTTTTATAATGTTGATTCCAATACTTTCCATCCACCCATATATTAGTTGTATTATTGTTATAGAAATTTTTAAAAAAGATTCTTCCATTAACATAAGACCCATCAGTACAAATTTGAAGTTTATTTAATATTTTAGTATCACCAAGTATTTTATTAAATACCTTTTTGTCTTCTTGTGTAACATTGTTATTTTCAATAAATGATAATATTTTTTTAACTATATCCTTTTTAGGTAACTTAATACAACATTTTTTATAAGATTCTAATTCTTTTTCTGTTAAAATTCTATTCCGTGAAACTGAAGCAATAGCAGGTACTAATTGATTATTCATATGTATTTATCTCCTTTTATTTTATAATTTTATAAAATTATCGATTGATCATGTTTCAAATAATCTGATATTTATCTTTATAAATTGCATAAGCAGGTAAATTTAATTGTTTCTTATCATTTTCTATATGTACTCCATCCTTAAATGGAGTTTTTATTATTCCATTTTCTGCTATTGGATTAGGTTTTGGATACCTACAATTTGTTTGTCCCATAATTACATTTACTAAATCACCTAGAAAATGTTTATATATCAAACTATAAATTGCTGTAAGGTTATTACCATCTTCATTAATATTGAAATATCTTATTTCCAAACGTGGAACTGGTAAATTTAGATTTTCTTCTTCTGTTATAATAGTTCCTTTTATCCATTCATTAATTCTAACATTCATTATATATTCTCCTTTTATTTTTAATTATATCACCTTTCTCTTCAACGGCACAACTTTCTTCAATTCCATACTCTTTAACACCCTTGGTCTATAAACCCTATTCCTTTTTAATTCTAACAATATTTCATCTTGTCTTTTAACACTGTCATATGTATACTTTAAGTGTTCAATATTCTTATCAATAAATGTCTTCTTTAAATTAATCATTGTTTCCAATTCATCTTTATAATATCTCCGCTTAATCCTGGCATCTTTAATCATATTAGCAAGTAAACAACCTTCTGCTGCGTTAAACTTTTCATTTTCTATCATATGTAATACATCTTGTTCTAAGAATTGATATTCTTTAATTTGATGATTGAAATACTCTAAATCTTGATTAATGTTATCATATATTTCTAGTAATTGTTCAGTGTATCGTTTTGCTCTACACATTTTATATCTCTCCTTGTGTTATGTATTGTATATATTATTATTTATATATTCATTGTAACACTATGTTAGGCACATAGCAACTATTATTTTATGATTTTGTTAAATTAATTTGTTATAGTCAACTCCAGTAAACTAAAACATCACCTTCAGCACCTTTGCATTTCAAAATATACTCTGCTGATTCTCTCCAATCAAGTGACATTGAGTATAAATCAAAATTTGTTATACTGTTAAGCAATTCTAATATCTCATCATTGCTCAGTTTGAGAAGGGTATTTCTATTTAAAGTGAATTCCATTTTGTCATGCCTCCTTTATTTTAATAGGGAAGGTTTATTTCTCCCTTATTCATCATAAATCATTCCTTCTGCATCTTCTAAAGCTGAAATTAAGCCATCCCATTCTTCGCTCTCACCTAATAAATCGGCAAGGTTATAAACAAATTCTAAAGGTACTCCGTAATCCTCAGATAAAGATTGTAAATAATCATCTCTATTCTTATAACCATTTTCTAGGTAGATACTATCTTTATTATTATTACTCATTATATCATCTCCTTAAATTTTAGAAGAATAGGGAGGGAATTTAACCCTCTCTATTAACTAACTTCTTTGCCATCCAATTCAATGTCAGGTATATCTTCTAATGTTAATTCTGGTATTTCGTCAGATTCAAGTTCAGATTGTACATTGACATTAGCATTATCGTTAGTAGAATCGTCTTCAGTCTCAGTTTCAGATTCACTTTTAAACTCCTGTAATACTGCATTAATCTCTTCATAAGTCTGTTTTACTACTTCTATTGGTCTTTCTACTACTCCGCATATCTCAAACATACCTTTAATACGCTTAATAACTTTATCCTTCTTAACATTCCCTGCACCTGTATAAGCCTTATATTTATCTCCAGGTAACATTTCTTTATTAACATAATTCAATAATTTCTCTCTTACAGGAATTTTATTTTCCTCTGTAGTATTAGAAAACATATAGGTCATAATTGGTATATTGATTTTAACTACAAATTTATGTGTCGATTGAAAGGTATCTGCAATGTCTGTAAATGCCTTTTCTGTCTGCTTTAAAACTTCTTCTGTTATTTCATTTTTAGCAAATACTTCTTCAATGTGCTTTGCTGCAAAACTTTCATAGGGTAAACCAGATATTAACAAGACACTCTGTAAAATTGTCATATGCTTATCTGATTTTTTAACTGCTGATTCTGAATATTTGGCAATTCCTACAAATAAATCATGTTCTGCTATAATTCTATGACAAAATTCCTGTACGTTCTTAGGTGCTGAGATAAGAGCTAAATGCTCTTTTGCCATCGGAACACCACTGTTAAGATGATAAAATATTTCTTCAACAAGTTCTTCTTCGTCTTCATCTTCTTCAAATTCTATTGTTCTTATAGTCAACATATGGCTTTTTATTACATCCTGTATATCTTCCGGCAATTGAGAATATTTTAAACCTGATATATTATGTATTTCACCAGTAGTTTCTATTTTTACAGGTTTAATCTCTAGCAATTCCCACTCATCGTTAAGATAGGAACAAATAGTTGTGAATCTCTGCAAACCATCGATCACGTCATAGACGTTTCCTTTTTCTTCCCTAGTTTTAACTGCAAAGAAATCAGGAATAAATCTTCTGAAAATTGATTCAATTAAATCACTTTTCTTCTGTTGATTCCATTGCCCAGGAGGTCTTTGAATCGGATTATCAAAAGTCATACTACCTTTCTTAATCATGGTACATACTTGCTTCACACTTAAAGATAATGGGGTTCTAATCATTTAACAGCAACTCCTTTTTCTTATTTATTTTTTTATTCTGTTAAATATAATACCACACTTTTAATTAAAAAGCAATAGGTATTTGATGAAATAATTAGTTGATTTTCATTTATTTTAATCTAACATCTTACTTGCCCAATCTACTACACTTGGCAACCCTAAATATAATCCTATTGAATAATCATCTTTTGGGATTGCTTCAAATCTTACTAATGAATCTCCCATATAATCATGATTGTGTTCACATTCAAGCTGTGCTACTATATTTTGATATTTTTTATCTAATTCCTGTGCATCTTCTAGTGTTAATTCTGGTTTATTACCTTGACTCCATTCAATCATCATTCTATCAAACATATTTTGCATTTTCCTTTTTTGCTGAAATAAATCCATTTCCTCAATTTCTTCCTGTGACATTCCAAATACCTTCGCAAACATTAAATCTTGAATATTTAAGACCTCTAAGTTGTTAGTTTTCATGTTCTATTCCTCCATTTATTTTTATTTTATCATTAGAACTTATATAAATCAAGGTAAATATTACGATAATTAAAAAACATTTCTTAATCTCTCATGCCAAGTGAATACAAGTATCATAAGAAGTTTTATAAACACTATTATCGTGAATATCCATTGACTCAACGATAAATTCAGGCATCCATGTGCAAGTATTATATTTTACAGTTATTGACTTTATAATTGCAATTTTTATATCCAGGTAATGTATCTTAATTTTATCTCCAATTGTGAATATTTCATCGTATATATTCAAACTATCATATTCGCCTGCTACCTCGTTTACTATTTTATTAAGTTTTCATTATATAGTTTCCATTGTGCATTTTTTGTAGGTAAATTGTAAATATTAAAACAGATAATATCAGAATATAGTTTTTCACATTTTTTCTTAATCTCATAAGCATTGTATGTTCGAGTCATTAGATTATCTCCTTGATTATTTATTTTATAATTCTAATTATAGCACGATTCAACAAAGAATACAAGAAATTTTAAATAAAAAATAGAGACTTTATTCAGTCTCTATTGTTCTAATTTCTATATCATGTAATAAAATAGTATTTATGTATTATTTTATCATTTCTTTATTTAAATATTTATATAATTACAAATATATGTATATTAACCATTTCCTGCATATTTTCCAAATAATTCTTTTCTCTTTTCTTCAGCAAATATACATGCTTCATCAAATTGATTTAATTCAAATTCCCAACTAAATCTTTCTCCTTTTCTCATAATTTGTACCATATAAATTTGTTTACCGCCATACCTGTTAATTAAATGTACATTTCTCACACCAGTTTTATTATTTGAATTAGCACCTTTTCTATTAGCAGAATTATTACTTGCTTCAACAATTCTTAAATTCTTTTTTCTATTATCTAATGGATTATGATTTTTATGATCAATAATTGTATTCTTTTCTACGCCCATAATCATTGAATGAAGAAGTATACATTTAGATTTATTTTTACCATCAATCATGCCAAGATGAATAGTTGTGCGAACATAATAACATTTTGCTGTTTTATAATATTCAAGATGCCATCTATAATGTTTTATTTTTTCAATATCTTCATGATCAATAAATACTTTATATATTTCTTCTTTCTTATTTTTAAGTTTCATATACGCTGATTTTTTATTTATTACATATTCATTTCTAATATTATTCATCCTCATTTATATTATATTTTTATTCTTATATTGATGTTAATAATCTTATTGACTAAATATTATTCAAAATAATTACCTCCTTTTTAATAAAATAAAAATATTGTTACTAATATTAGTAACAATATAATTAACAATTTTACAATATAATATTGTTAATTTGTAAATTATACTATTTTAATCACCTCCTTTTATTTTTTCTTTTTGATATACAACTTTTGCATCTTATAATTGGCATTGATAATTCCTTAACATAATAATAAGGAGATTCATAACAGTCAATAACAAAATTTTCTCCACAGTCTTTACATTTACAAAGAAATGTACCTTTCCTACATGGAGTTAAGAATGTACATAATATATTTTTTTTATTATCAGTAACTCCCATTAATTCATAAACATTTCCTTTATAAATGTAATGAGGATTAGATTCTTTTGCCCTCCTGTATTTATGATTACAGAAAAATTCAAAATCTTCTGCATTATAATTAGGAATGTAATATGGAAAACATAATTCACTTTCTCCATGATGACCAATTATAAGTTTATTGTTTTCTAGATATGCAGGAATATTTATGCATTGTAAACCAGTATCTCCAAATTCTTTTCCAAAATATCTATCATGTGTAACTTCAATAATAATCATAATAAATTCCTCCCTCATAATATTTATATTAACTATAGATATACTTAAACATTTTCATATTAATATATTTACAATCTGGTAAATTATCAATTAAATCTGTCAACGCTTCATTTACAAGACAATTTAAGTCTGAATCTATCAAATGTCCTAAAATATTAGTTGTAAAATATACATATACATAATTTACTTTTGAATATGATTTATTGAATGGCAAACATCTTTTCCCATATTTACTTCTTCTGGAATTCTTATAGCATAATTTAGGAATTGAACATATAGACACTTCTATACCGTTGGGTGCATAGTATGAAAAACCTTCCGTTAAACCATTCTCCCAACTATTTCCACCACATATGAAATGCCTATCTTTTTCTAAGAGATTATAATCATATTCTTCAGAATCAAAATACTCGTGTAAATTACTTATAATGTGTTTTACTTGATTAAAAGAAGTGGTATTAAATAATAAATATCCACACTTTAAAATTTGTACTGGTGAATACGGTTCATAATCTCCGATTAAATCAGAAATTATATAATCACGTTTACCATTACTATCAATAATATTTCCACTTCTATATAATGTATATGTCACATCTTTATCATTGCTCCCAATCTTATGTATTGTGACCATACCATTACAATACCATCCGTCATAACCTTCGTTATTATGATTCTCATCCATTAATTCATTATAATAATATTCTGCTTTCATTAATATTACCTCCTATATTGAATTTCCAAATTATATGACAAAACCGATCTTTGGTGATGATTTCCAGTTTAATAAACCATTATAAATCAACACTTTGTAAGATCATCATTTTAGCATCTTTATTTATTAATGTATAGCAAAATACCCGATTACGTCCAGCAACTCACGGTACGGTCTAATTTAGTTCTACCATGTCACCTCTCATCTATCGCATGGATTCCCTGGGAACAGAGTACCTGTCTGTTGACTCTTACTAAATCAAATAATCCCCACTGGTTTACCGTTTGCTATACAATATTATAATTGAAATTAACGATCTTCATTATTACATTGAAATCCTTTTACTCCGTAATTATCATTATCATCTATATCCCATATAATTAACCACTTTAATTTACAATTATTACATATAGTTTCAGATTCTAAATAATCTGTTTCTATTATTTTTAATTTTTTACCGCAACTAGGACAAAATGCAATTGGTATATTAGTTAAATTAAATTTTATTTTGCTTAAATTCATTTATGTATCCTCCTCATTTAACTTTATAATCCATTATAACACAATCAAAATATAAATGCAACCACTATTTACTCAGCATCATCCCAATTTTTAATAAATTTAAGTGCATCTCTAAATCCCTTTTTATAAAGATAATTTTCATCAGTGTTAACTATATTTTTATTAAATGTATCAATACATTCTCTAAGAGTAGGTTTAATTTCTCCTTTAAATTCAGAGTAAGAACAATTGCTATATCCCAAACATGGATCAACAAATCTATTATGTTTGTCTCTTTGAGCGTATTCACAAGTAATACAATCTTTTATATTCATACTTATATCTCCTTTTTATTTAATCTTTTTAACTAATGATATATCTACAAACCTCATAAAATATTCTGCTTCTCCATCACATAAACTACAGTCACTATTTTTCCAATAATTGTCCTCAATAAATATTAAATCATCACCTTTATATTTAGAAGCACAATTTTCACATAATATTCTTTGTTGATTAATATTATTTTTATCAGGGTCAAAACAATTGAATCCATCAAATACAATACCATTATACCAATATAAAGGTACATTTTCTTTTTTAAATTGAATTATAGTATGATTGAATAACCAATGACATCTAAATAATCTATCAAGAGACATTTTATCACAACAATAATATATTTCTCCTGCCATCTTACCAAGCCATTCAATTACATTTTTCTTTTCTTCTTCAACATTAGTATGAAGTTTATTCCAATTATGACCATTATTACCCCATATAAATAATTCGCGAATGGATATATTATTAAATCCATATTCAGATAACTGCAATTTAAAAAGTCTTTTCCATTCAGATTTTATTTGTAGAATTACATCTATTGATATATTATTTGTTTTAGTCTCTGCTAACATATAATCAGAAAAGTTAATATATTCATTAATAATATCTGTTTTCTCAGTCATGTTTATTCTCCCTTCATTTCAACACAAAAGAAATTTTTTATCACATTTTTACAAATCACCATTCTCTAATACCATCCATACATAATGCTTAAAACTTGACTTACTCAATATCTTTTCCTTTAATCCTTCCACAGCTTGAAATTTAGTTTTTCCATAACTGTATTCATCTTCATTATGTCCATGTACCACTTTTTTGCCTTAAATTGACCATGAACAGGGATACAAACTATTATACAGCCAATTTCACCATCTCTAAAATTTCTTAGCATAGTTTATCTCTCCTTTTATGGTTTAATATCACTTTCACCTTTTAAATACTCTAGTAAACTAACCAAACCGCTATAATTAGCAGGTATAAATTCATTTTTTCTAATAACTGTTGCAATATATCTATGGTGTCCATCTGTAATAATTGGAATAGGCAGTATACTAGAAAACATACATTGATTATCTAAGTCAATAGGTTCTATTTTATCAGGATTATTTACAAAGTATAAAATTCTTCCTATGTGCCATTCTTTATCTGCTTCATCTTTCTTAACGTCAGTCCAAGAAGTAGCAAAAATATCTTTCTGCTCTGGAATATTATTTTTAATTCCTTCTATTATGTCTTTGTAGGTTATTTCAATGTTGTCCCAATTGATAGGGAATTTAATATATTGCCGAAGTCTTTTAACTTTTATGTAATCAATGTTGTCTTGCATATTATCATCCTCCAATTTCAATTTCTCTAATTAAAATTAAATAATCTTAAACAATTTCCATATTCTTTTCCATTCGTTATTTAATTCTTTAATTTTAATTTTTATAACATTGCTTAATTCAATACTTGTTTCTACATCTCTTAACCTTTCTGATAATAAATTTTGAATATACTTTACATCTTCAATGTCAATTTTTAATGTTACAACGGTTTTATTTTCTTTTAACAAATTATCCACAAAACTATTCCTCCTTTTGGTTTTCTATTACCTGAAGTTATGTTCCTCCAGGTTTCGGTCTATAACCAGCAGACCAGGATCGGATAGGATTGATTATCAAAAAATTAAACTATTAAACTTTTTTTAATAACCTTTGTTGTATTTCATAATTATAAGTATTCCAAGTGTATATAATGGCTACTTTTATTGCTATTTCAATATTTTCAAAACTATCTACCACACTAAACATTTCTTCATTTTGTGAAAAATTTGGTTCATACATCTCAACAACAAACATTTTTGCATTTTTATCATAATATATTTGGTTATTTTTCTTACCAATTTTAACAGTTTCACCATTCATTAATCTTGTTAATTGTTCATAATTCATATTATAAATCCTCCTTTTGGCTATAGTTTTTTATTAATATTTTATTCTTTTTATTGCGACTTTTAATTCTTGTAAAGAATCTGTTAAATCTTTATATTCTTTCTTAAGATTACTTAATCCTTTATCATATTTTCTTAAACTTAAACCCAGTCTAATTAATGAAATTAACAAAAATAACATAGAAAACACAAGCAATCCAAAACTAAAATATAAATACCAAGGTATCATTTATTTAACTCCTCCTACACTTCACTTTTAATAAAAGTTTTCTTTCGTTATGATATTTACTACCAAACTATTTCTGCTGTTAATTCTTCTCTAATAGAATCTCCAAATTGTATATAAATAATATTTCCTTCCCATATCTTCTTTGCAGCAGTTAGCGGAGTATAAATTTTATTTCCTGTTTTTGTTGAAAATAATTTATGTCCTTGTTCGTATAATTCCTTAACTTGTTTGGCAATATCAATTTTGCTTTCGCCTTTTATATGCATGTATAATCTCTTCCTTTTTTATTTTAATCCAATCTTACCACCTCCACTCACTTATATCAAATCAAATGAGCAGAATAATAGCAGACTAAATTAATCAATTTCATAATCAATTTTCTTTAAATGTACGTCTAATTCATTCTTACTTAATATAACACCTTGAGGATGACTACCTTGCCATTGTGACGAACATCTTAACAGGTAAGTATCTTCTACTTTTTCACCATCAAGATTGATAACTTTATACACAATTTCATGATAAAATTGCTGTCTACCTGCGCAGAATCCATTGCATTTATGATCCCATTTATCTAAATCCATAATAGGATCATCTTCGACATCAACAATTGTAACAGTAATGGAATCATGTGCTGTTTCAGTTTTATGATTGCTACCATTCCACCAGTCATATGCAGAAACATAATCACACAATAATAAATCATCAAATTGTTGGTTATGTGTATCAAAATAAAGTAATTCTTGATGTACTGGCAAATCAGGCAACCATTCAACACTAGAAAATTCAATTCCTTGCTCGGTTAGAAATTCTTCCATTACTGTAATGTCATTTATTTTATATTCAAGATTTTTAACTGCTTCAGTAAGTTCATCTGCTAAATCTATACTTACACCGTTAATAGCCATACAAGATAATTCATGAAAGTCTACTACTTTGTAAATATCATTAACAGGGATGAGCATACCTTTTACATCATCAAGGTAATTGTTTTCCCAAATTTGAAAGTTTTTCATTTGATAATCCTCCTTCTTTTCCAATATATAATAAAATACTTTTAATAAACGTGTATATAATTTTAATATTTTTCTTTTCTCGTATGATATATGTTGATGTTTTTTATAAGTATCTGCATATCTCCTATATCTACCATCAGCACAATTCTTATTAAACCATTTTTTACTACTTTCCAAACATTGAAAACAAGTATTTTTACCTTCTATTACTGGACGTTTTAAACAAGTGTGACACAGATTATTTACTTTTTTCTGTCTTTCTTTATGTCTTTTTACCGCTGCATCACAACATTCTTGGCAAGTTTTCTTACCTTCTCGTACAGGATTAATTTTACAATTAACACACAATCCTTGTGATAATGCTTTTTCTCTAGCACGTTTCGCCCATTCACGATTCAGACAAGTTTTACATTTACCACAAGTACATTTGAGTGACGTATTATTCTACCTCCTTATAACCTAAAACATTCTGTTCAAATCTAGTAGCCATATCCATTTCACTTCCTGTTGCCATTACTTCTTCTGCCCAATCTTCCGATCCAATTTCAAATTTTAATCCCTTCGACATGGCGTATTCTTCTGCTTCTTCAGAAGGTTCCCCTAAACCAATCAATTTATTTTGAGGAGATATCATTCCAGAACCATACACATAGAATTTTTTAATTATAACATCTGATTCACGAAACTGCCAGTGTTCATTGCAATTAGGACATGGTAGTTTATAAAGTTTGTCATCAATTAAGTCTTCAATAATATGACCGTCAATATTAGAATCAAATTCTAATTCTGCACCACAATCACAAATTTTATTTAAATCTATAATCATTGTAACACTCTCCTTATAATTTTAATCCCTTTATTAAATCCTCACTCGGAAGATTTAAGAGAAGGATTAACCTTCCCAATTTTCAATTGCTTTTTCTATCACTGCACGATATTCATCTTCAGTGCCTAAAAAATATAACCCTGTCTCGTCGTGAATAAAATTTTCATCTAATGATTCCGCAAAATCAGGATTATCAAGAAAATCATGGTCATAATCTGTATTCCAAATAAACATATTGTCTTCATATTTACCAATGATTAATTTTTCTTCTTCCCAACATAGACAACCATCAATATTAATGGTTATTTTATCTAAATTGCAAAATCCTTCTTTGTTATTTTTACAAGTAAGTGAGCAATATACTTTCATTTTTATTCACCTCCTTTTAATTCAAAATATTCTTTACTATCCAATCCAATCTCATCAAATGTTCTTAACATAGTCTTAAAATTATTCTGCAATCTGCTATTATAGTTATACCTATTAACAAACTGTGTTATAGACATTTCTTCATATTCTGCTTCTAATAATTCTTTAATTGAAGCATTAATCATATACTGAGGAATAACATAATATGAATTTTCTTCTGGTATATCTGCTAACCCTATTTTTATTTCTTCATAAATACTTTTCTTTTTCCATCCTATTGCCTCATCATTAAATACAACTACACCATTATTACCTTCTACTATTGCTACTTTATTAAGCATGTGAACCATTTTGCCCGGCAATTCCTTTCTGATTAATTCACCGATATTATAAACCTTAATAGTTTTCATTTATAGTAAACCTCCTTTATTCTTTATCTTCCTTCTTTGTTCTAAATTTAGTACTGCATTTTTTACAAATCCAATAATTGTACCCTTGATTTCTAAAATCAAATATTAATTCTTCTTCTCCACATTCAGGACAATAAATTTTATTCTAATTTTTCATTGTTGTTACCTCTTACATTTTTCTTTTAACTCTTCAAATTTAATGTTCAACACTTCAGATACGGTCAATAACTCCTCCGCTGTAAAACTATTATTCTTAAACTTATAATTTATGGCCTGTTTACTAATATTAGTCTTATCAGCCAGCCAACTTTTTTGCCTTTCCTGAGAATTTAAAACTTCCAGGATATAATCTGCTACTTTCATTTTGTCACCTATTTTCTCGACTACTTACTGCTTGGTGTTTACTATTTGCTATGTTCTTACCGTATATTTAGTATATCACAAGCAGTAAAGATAGTCAATAGATTTGTAAAAATATTTTTACCTGATTCTAAATGATTATTAGAAAATATTGTTATTTTATCTTAAATAAAAAATTAAATTTTCTTGGATTTGCTTGATTATAATTTACTTGATATCCAACTTCTATAAAATAATCAAAATTATTATCGTCTAATTTACTTACACATTCTTGTTTCGGGAACGCTCCATATTTATAATGAGTATAAATATATCTCATTATATCAGATTTTACATCTTCAATATTGTCAGATTCGCATATTTTATTATTATATTTATCATAAACCTTAATCATTAAATTTCACCTCTTTATCTTAATACGGCACTGCCCAATTGTTCAAATAGTCCTCAAGTGCCTCACGTACCGTCATAATACTTTTATCATATTTGCAAATAAAACTAAAATCATCATGTAATATTGACTGAATATCACCGTCATTATTAATTGTATGATAATAAGTGTTATTATGGTACTTAAATTCAACAACTTCAAATAGTATACTATTGTTCATGTAGTTTTTATGTAGAAATTCTTGTGCTTCAAAATAGTTGTTGAATTTATAAAATAGGCTACCACCTGAACGTAATTCTACTATGAAAATATTAATCATCCCCTTAAATATATTAACGAATCCGTTAATTTAACACAACTTATTTCCTATTCTATATCTACAATTTCATTAATTTCATCCTCGGTTAATTCAATATATTTATCTTTACATAATTCATGAATTATTTTACTTGACATAATATATCCTAAACATTCATAAGGAGTTAGTTTTCTCCATTGCCCTTCTTTATCATAGCCTGAACCTACAATCAATTTAGGAATATTATTATTGCCAAATATTCTATACATACATTTTTCATCATTTTTCATGCCATCATATTGTCCCTTTTTAACTCTTACGTTATATTCTCTTAAATTCATTTAATTTCTACCTCCTCAAATTTTCTATTAATTTATTATAACACAATACAAAAATAAATGCAACAACTAATTTTAAGCTAAAATCTTAAATTTACTATTTTACAAACCCTTGATTTTACTGGGTTTGTCGCATTCAATATTTGAACCAAAGGCTTATTTTATAATCTTTAACCTTAAAACTTGTATTTTTCCAAATCGACTTTAATTTCATTAATAGTCAATTCAACCATATATTCAAGACACTCTCTTTTAATCTTATCTAATTCATTATGAAAGTTTTCTCCTACATTAACAAGTATTTCAATATATTTATCATCAGTCAAATATTTATCTCTAAGTGTTCTGTATAAATTTTCTTCCTCAATGGTAATTTCCCCTAATTTTATATAACCATAATCAAACAAATAATTTCCATAATAATCAAATACATTTGTATCGTTTATATTGGATATATCAATTTTACTACTGATATAATCTTTAATTTTCTGCTCATCAGATTCTTGGTAAAGATAAATATCTTTATTTTCAGAAAAGAAAAATAGGTTTTTAAATTCCTGAGATTGTTCCATATTGTAAATAATTTCTTCAATTTTTTCAATTTTTTTCAATTTCTTTGTCCGGTTTATATGAACAAAGATAATCTAAAAGTGCGTATGTATTTATATATTTAATTTTGTTTGACATTGGTGAGAGCCTCCTTTAAAATATCGCTATGATATCCATGTTTGGTAATAATTTACTTTCCTATCAATTGCTTACCATTATAGATTAAATTACTTTTGCATATAGGACAACAATATTGTTCAGTTAGATAAGAATAATTACCACAATCAGGGCATTGCAATAATGGCATAGTCACACTATTATAAATTTCATCAAAATCTGATTGTCTAATTTCTCCAAGCGATAATAATTTTTCTGCATCCTCTATTTCATAGAAGCAAGCAGTATCTACAAAAGCTGAACCTGTTACTTTTCCTTCACAAAGAGTAAATATAACATATGAATCTATTGGACAGCTTCTAGGATTTTCAACAATACATTGACGTAGTATGTTTAATTTGTTTCTATAACTTGTTTCAATAACATGAATATCTTCAGCGTATACAACAAATCGATTTTCATATGCTAATTTAGTTAATTTCATAGATTTATTATCAGGAATTATTTTTATTTGCTCTCCATTCGTTAAGTTAACTTTTATCATTTAAAATATTCCCCCTTTAATTATTATGCTCTCTATACTATCTTACTGTCTATTTATAAAGTGCCAATGTAAGACAGATACAAAGCATATTAATTATTATTTAATTTTACTCAGCAGTTATATCATCCCAATCATGTTCTAAAAGATTCCTGTATGCTTCATACTTCTCTATAATATCATCAAACTCTGGATGAGATTCTACATATTTAATCAATCTTTTTGCATTTTCTATACCATTTTTAATTTCTCTAGGTGCTGATACACCATAGTTAACATATGTAAAATTAACAAATATATTTTGGGATTTCAAGTCATTTAGAAATGTATCATATTTTTCTTCTATTTCTTTGATCATTCCTTCAGGAAATAAAGTTTGAACATAACTTATTACTTTTTCTTCAAATTTAATATGTTTTGAAAAGTCATAACCTTTCGTTGGAGCAGGGATTCTAAAACTTTGGTCATTGATTGTTATGGTTTTCCCTGTAAATTTTATTGTTATATTTTCAATGTTTAAGACGTTAAACCAGTTTTTGATGTTAGTTAATGTTTTCATTGTATTACCTCCCTACAGAATATAAAAATAATTAATTTCCATATACTTAATATACCATACTCAAATTGTTTTGTCAATACTATTTTTCTTGATTGTTATAGACTTTAATTTACCCTAAACTTGGTCATACTATCACTGTTATACAGTCATATACAATTTAGTTAATATTTACTAAGTTTGTATATATACTGACTGTTATGGAACCATATGTAATATTGTGAATTTTATGTATAGTGTCTATATATGAGTGCTGTTATAAACTCATATAGTTTTTCCAATTTATAATTTCTTCATCAGTGTACTATGCTCTACTGTTACCTCGGCAAGTTATTTTCAATGTCTCGGATAAAGTTTTTATTATACTCCTGTGCTGTTCTTGGGGTTAATTGATACTTCTTACATAATTCTAATATATTCATATTTTCATAATCTGCTATAAATTCCTGCTTCACTACTATATCCCATTTAGTTTTTGGTTCTGATATGTTTAAATTTATTAAAATTGGTTGCATGACTTCTGTTATAGAGATTCCCAATAAATCACATATAATTAAAACTGTCATAAATTCCGGTTTATAGCTACTACTATGTTTCCTTAATTGATATATGGTTGAAAGAGGTATCTCAGTTTGTTCAGCTATTGTCATAATCATTAAATCTGATTCATTCATATACCTTTTTAAATTAGCCTTTATAGTGTCTTTATCAGTGGCCTGATACTGCTTATATATCCGTATAAATTCCTTTTGCTGCTGTAAATCCATTGTGTAAATACTCCTTTCTTTTTGATAGTTTATATGTATAGGTATTTATAATTTTATATGTGCCTAATTCGCGTCAGGATTAATTTTAAGAGGTGTTTGTTTACTTAATATAGTTGTTTTAACCTTTTATTGATATGTGGCCTTAAAACCTGCTTTTAAGCGATATTCTATATTACTTCAGACAATAAGCAAATAAAAACCACTAACAGTATTATTAAAATACTTGTTAATGGCTCAGAGGCTCAAAGGTTTATTTAGTTATAAATTATAGTGTTATTTCTTTTTTACACTTCTTACAATAAACTATTATGTTTTTGGTTACGGCCCCCGGTAAGAGCTTAAAAAGTTTCTGATGACAATGTGGACATAAAAACCAAATGAACATATTAATTATACTCCTTTATGGCTTTTATTACACTTTCTAATTGCTCAAACCCAAAACTCATACAAACAAAATTTTGCCTAGCTGATATTTCCATTGAGTAAATATTACCGTCCTTATCCCATACTAGAGTAGTATAATAATTATACTTTTTAAAGTCTTCCTGTTCTTTCTTGGTTCTTTCCTGCATCCAGTTTTTTAAAGAAGGTATTTCCTTAACGAATTCATAAGGCAGTGCGTAACGTGCTAGATGACTACTTTCATAATATTGTTGAGACTGTACACCTTTAAGAATATTAATATTAACTTTAACTTCTTTAAATGATGTATAACTTTCCTTGGCACAATCACACAAAGGATCTTCTGTACTGTAAACATGTAAACCTTTATTAACTACTTCTAAACTGTTAAAATTACAATATAAATCCTCATTGACAATTTTTAGTATATTTTCCTTATTATATTCAAAATGCTTTTTGGTGATATGAGATAATTGACTTGAACTGTTATTTCTGGTGTCCCATGTATGATCCGCATAAAAACAGCAATCTACATGACCGATAGTATTTAAACCTTTTGCATAATTGGGTGTTTTGTTAGTATTTTGAAATCCATTTATTTCTAAATAAATCAATCTACCTTCAATATTTCGTATTCTGGTTCTTATCCGGCAATTTCCTACGGAAGTTATTTCGCTCCCTGCGCCCTCAAATATTAATGTATTTTTTTGCTTTTCCATTATTGTAAAACCTCCTGTTATTATATTTATGACTAATTCCAAGTTATTAATATTGCAACCATATGAATACTTCAACCTTTCAGCAAGTTTTCCTACATTGTCAAAATTAAGTTTGCTATTATCGCTAAAGTTTCCGCAACCATCGCCTAAACCCAGTTTTACAGCAATAACATTAGAAATATACATCGGGTCACATATACCGTTAATGTTGAATTCCCTGCAAATACTTTCTGAAATATTTCTAATATTTGTAGACACATTATAACCTTCAAAAGCCTCATTAAAAAATTCTTGTTTGTTCACGTTGATAACCACTCCTTTTTTTATTCCTCTGCTCTGTGTTATCGGGCTTGCAACCGTCTACAATTTACTACTTGTAGGCCACATTAGAGGGGATTTTAACCCCTATTTTTATAATACTCAGTATAAGCAAAAGGTATGTCATACCAAATTTTACCGTCTAATTCACTTCTGAAAGGTTTTACGTTCTGTTTAAATTCATAACCAGAAACAAAACTTTCTGAGATAGAATTTTTCAATACATGCAAGTCTGAGCAATAATTTCCTAATTCTTCCTCTTTCATACCTAATTCTGAAAGTTGTTGCTTGATGGTTTTTATCATTGTTATTCCTCCCTATTTTCTTTACAAATTTTCAAAACTTCTTGTATATTAGCTTTTAATACTGCTTTAGCATCTGCTAATTGTGCTTGCAACAACTCATTAAATACTTTCTTAATGGTTTGTTCGTTAATAATCGGCTCATTGCTGCCGTTATTAAATCGTCGTGAGTAAAACCGTCTAATAAACTATCCAGAACATGAAATTTATCTTTCAATGTGTCAACCTCCTTAAAATTGTTTTATTCTTAATACTATTATTTCACCGTCCTGAATTGCACCGTCCCACATAAAGTTATTGTTAAATACGGCTTTATTTACTCCATCTTCATCTTTCATGTATCCAGTATACATAAAACCAACTTGTTTTAAGAAATCTCTGCAAAAAATCTGTTAAATTTTCTATGTTTTTATTAACTTTTAATTCCCATAATCTAGCAATTTTTCCTGGTTTAATATCAGGGTTTTCTATAAATTTCTGATAAGCTGTCATTAAAAGCACTCCTTTTATTTATGTATTTTACTTACTATTTGCTTCCCTCTTGACACTTCTTATTCTATCAGATCACCATTAGTATGTCAATAACAAAACAATAAAAATCCATGAATTTTTAAGTTATTTTTTATTTTATCATTCTTACATAAAAGAAAAACAAGGTAATAAATACCCTGTTTAATATTGTTCTAACACTGATAAAATTTCCATCATATGACCACTATTATTATTTACTACTTCTTGTTGTTTTGATGTTCCCTTTCCTGGTTTATATCCTGCATAAAGGCAAGATTCAGCTTGTTTTTTAATATCTGGTAATACTTTTCTGATGTAATCTTGAGCCGTAAATGATTGATTCAATTGAGCAGGTTTAACCTTTAAATTTATAAAACCCAGCCAAAATTTATTAAATGTTTCTGTCATAAGAGGATGGTCAACCTTTTTCATAATGTGCCTAACCTTATTGAATAATTGCCATTCTTTCATCATCATAGTAAATACCTCCTGTTTATTATATGTATTTGATTAAGTATAATTATAATATAAATCTGTTCACAAGTCACGAAAATTATTTTGATACTCTGATAAACTTATGATCAATTTTTCCATTGGATCTAACTTTAATATTGAGTAGGATATTATCCTACTCAATATTAATAATCATAATATTATTTTACCATTCTTTATATCATTCATAATATCTTTCTTTTTATCTCCTGTGGCAATACATTCTAACATATTACGCTTTTCATCCATTGTCCACAATTGAAAATAATATGTTCTTTTATCTTCATTTTGTTTTCTAGTTATTTTATAAGGTGGTTTTTCTTCTATATATTGTTTATAATCTTCATTGCACCACAACATAATTTTATTATATTTATGTTGTGTAAATTTATGTATATTTTTAGATTCAAATAATTCTTGAATATTTCTTTTACATTTTGTACTATTACACTGACTGCAAGCAGGAACACAATTTCTAACATCATTATAACCTTCATGATCAACATGTTCCTTGTGAAATTGATGATTATTTTGTTTATATTGTTGTTCTAATGTTTTGCCACAATAAGCACATTTATTATTAAAATACTTTTGTACGTTATTCCATTCTTTAGTTGATATATCATGGTTACGGTGATTTTCTATGTATTTTTTGTTCTTTTCTGGATTATCTTTACGCCATTGTTTATTGTATTCTTTCATATTAATTCTATTTCTTTTTGAATATATCTTAAATTTTGGTGATTTCTCATATTTTCTATGACTTTCTCTTTGCCTTTCTGGATATAATATATATTGTTTATATGCTATTTTCTTTTCACATTCTTTGCACCTTGTACTCAAGCCATCAATACCATTCTTTTTATTCTTATAAAAATATTCTAATGTGGCTGTGAACCAAGGGTCTTCATCTGGAAAATACTCATAATGCTTATTACAAAATTTATGATCAATATCGTTAATTAGTTTATGAGTGTTATTATATCTTTCCTTTCTCCTCCTCTCTGAATTAATTGCTTTTTGCTCTGGTGATAATGCCATTAAACATATCCTTCCCCTTTCTATAATTTAAGATTCATTTGTATTATACTATAATTATATTTATATTGTCAATAGGTAAAAATAAAAAAAGAAAAACCGGGATAATTCCCCGGCTCATTCTCTAAAGCACCAAAAACTTGTAGCAGTATTGTTATAATTTAATTCCCATACTCCTTTTTGCCTAAAGAATGAATTCAGCTTATCATAAAATTTATTGGTCAGTCCTCCTATTGAATTATGACTTATATATTGGTCATTTTGAAGGATAATATCAACACTACCCATAGTTCCCTTTCCTTTCTCTAATCTCAAAATACTGTTTTCTTTAATTAGCATTTCGTTAAATTCTTGGATCATTTCATCAGTTATTAAATTTTTAAACATAATATAGAATCACTCCTTTTAATATTTTTATGTATTTCCTCTACCTACATATAATTATAATACTATTTTGTTAATAAGTCAATACCTTAGAACACATAAAACAAAAATAAAATTAACTCCCATTTCTGAGAGTTAACCATAAATATCATCTATAATATTATAGTTGATCCACATTTACTAAACTTAATAACTGATCCCTGCTGTTATTCCGGTTATCAATTATTTCCACCAACACCGGAACCCAGTTAATAATGCATCTAATAGCGTTCCAGAAATCTGCTCCTTTTAAATCTTCTATAGTAGTTCCCCATAATGGGTATTCTATCGAATAATAAAATCCTGTGTCCTCGTCTTTGCGTTCTGTAATATGCTTTTCATATCTGAAATAAAAATCAGTTGGTTTATTCTTATTGTCTTTATCTTTATTTCTTACTGTGGCAGTATTGTCAAAATAATTACTTTCACCATTGCCCCAAATATCCTCAGCAACGTCAATTAAAATATTATGCAGAATATTAGTAAATTGGATTGCTACTTCACGGCGTTTTTTCTCACCGTCAAGCATAGACTGTACCTTTACTTGCAAATTTTCTAAACTTACTTTTGGTTGATTGGTCATGTTAAGACCCTCCTTATTATTAATAAGATTTAGGTTGTTAAGGTTAGATATATGTTATCATAATGTTAATATAATGTCAAATGTTTTTTAGTATTTTGTTGATTAATTTTTAATAAGGATATCTCAGACAAAAAGAAAAAGCAGGTATATTTTTAACCCTGCTTTTCCATAATCGATCCAACATTACCAATATATAACTTGCCTTTATAGTGTAAAATAGTGGTATTATACATTTCTCCAGTGTTACAATATTCCAAACTGGGGATCTCTGGATAACCTGATTCAACACCAAAGGTACATAGAATTTTATCAATCTTTTCCATATATCGTTGAATAGCAAAAGATTCATGCTCCCTTGGTTCGTCTTTGTAGTTTGTATAATTATCCTTGGTGCAAATGTTAATAAGTTCTTTTTCTTTGGCCTCAGTGTATTCATTGCCTAAAAGTTCCCTGTTGTACTGCTTAAGGTTTTTTAAATTAGCTCTTAATAACATTGTTCAGCACTCCCTTTAAGTTAATTTATTATGTACTGCTTAATACCTATTATAATATAAAAATAATAATATTGCAATACTTTAGACAAAAATAAAACAGGAATTTTTAGGCTCCTGTTGTTCTTTCATAATTTCTTTTCTGTGCATCTCTTGTGGCCTCTTGCATAATTGAAAAACTACTATATGCACGACCTGAATTTAAATCTGTATGGAATACGCAATAAGATAATGAATTCTCGTCATACTCTGCAAAATAATAACCCTTTTGTACTGTATCCTGCTTTAATCCTTCCTCTAATACTACTATATAATCAAGCAATAAATTTGTATTCTCGACATAATCCTTTAATTCGGCTATAGTGTAATCAGTAAACATTAATTTCTTTTTCTGCTCCAGTTCCTTAACTTTATTTAATACCCTTATAAAATCACGGTTGTTAAGCATTAATATGACCTCCTTTAATGTGTGGTGCTAAATATAATTATAATACTATTCTTTTAGGTTGTCAAGAGGGAGACAAAGAAAAAACAGGGATTAAAACCCCTGTTAATCTTCTAGCAAATAATTACATACTCTCAATTTTGCGTTAATTTCTTCAATCTGTTTAGCTGTATCAAACATCTTACCATAACTTGTATAACTGTTAATATCTGTTATTTTTTCTGCGTCTGCTGTTTCGATTAGTTGTAGAACGTCCTTTTGTATTTACTGAGTGATTCCTGTAAATCATCTTTCTTACGTTCTAAATCATTTTTTAGCTTTAATAGTTTATTATTATTCATGTTGTAGCCTCCTATATCATTATAAATTCGTTAATCTATTCAATTATTTTACATATTGATATATTTATTAAATTCTATTGGATACTCCTTTGCAAATTTATCTATTGTATTTTTATCCTTTTTTCCAATTTACCATATGATTTTATATACTCAGATAATTTAATACTAGATGGTATATTATAAACCACTCCACACATATTTTTACCTGAAGCAATACAATAATTAATTATCCCTGTAGTAATATTAATATTTATATATTCGCCTTTTGCTTGTGGTCTTAAACCCCAATAAATATTATTATTCAATTTATAACCCTCCTCAAAAATATGTATTTACTATCTACACTTACTATAATAAACTATAAATATAATAATGTCAAGTGTTATTTTCATAGATAAAAAGAAAAGCCTTTCGACTCATGTTAATCTAATACCCAATATCCGCACAATTTACTATAGGATGCAACAATACCATCTTTTACAAGTGCATCATTATGATATTTGTTAATAAATCCCTCTTTTAGTAGAATTTTTTCTCCTGCTTTTTTGTTTTTCTTAATATTGTCAATTCTTTACCAAAAACATTAATACCTTTTTCAGTTTTAAACATTTATAAAAACCTCCTTCAAATATCGTGACAATATACCAGTTTGCTAATGTTACCGGAACACTCTTTCAAAATTTGTATCTTTCCCATATCCCAATTTAATAGCATCATTTAACATGTTATATACAGTCGTTTCAGCAGTTTGATCTGCTGATGTTGCTATATATGCTTTATGGTTAAATGCTTCCCTACTATCTCCAACAAATTTATGATCCATATAAAATTTAGCATCTTGAATAGTTCTTTTGCCGTTAAGTATCTTTTCAATTATTTTATTGACTCCACCCTGCCAAAACTTTTTGGTCATTTACTCTGCACCTCCTGTATAATCTATTAATTTATTATAACACAATAGTAATATATTTGTAAAGTGTTAATTCAAGCAAAAATAAAAAGGCTCAGTGGCCTTTATATTGCTTGCAGTTTATCCTTCCAATATTCATTTATTAATTCTTTGCTGTGTTCTTCTATATACTCAATAACTGCCTTTATATCTGCTATGGTTATTTTATTCTTATATAAGTCTGATATAATCTGATTAAAGTTATAGGACAAAATATCATAAATTATTAGGAATTGCTGATAATTAAAAGGGTTATTCTTTTGCAAGGATAGAAATATTTCCTGCTTAATATTGTTAATCCTTTGCTGCCTTTCCTCCTGCTCTGCCTTTTCTTGTTTCTCCTGTTTACCCTTTGCTATGTATATTGCTTCTTGAAATTGTTCTGTTCTTGCTTGTTGTCGTTTTCTTTCGGTTGCTTGTTGTTTATCCTTTCTTTTAGATTCTCTTTCCCATTGTTTAACTATTTTAGTATATGACATTTTATTCGCTCCTTTTAATTATATATTTGATTATCTAAGATTCTATAATTAAATCCTGGTAATTTCTTATATACTATATTTTTACACTTAATGCAAATTAAAATTAATTCATTTCCTACAATTTCCAATGGTTTATATCTATGTATACAAATCATAATAATACTCCTCCTTTTTATTTATTGATAAAAATAAAACCTTTACAATAGAAGGTTAAATATCAATTTCTTGATTTCCGTAAATTCTACTGAGATATTTAACTTCTGCACAATGGCCACAATGTCCTGTATAATACCTGTCATCAGGTGCTAACCATCCGAACATACTTTTATATCTTTTGTTAATTTTTTCGTCCTTTTTCGCTCCTACTGCTTTTCTGAATGCTTTTAGATATTCCTTGCAATGTTCATTTGCCATTTGGTTAACCCCTTTTAATATGTATTTGATTGATTAAATACAAGTATATAGATTATTAATATAAATGTCAAGCTATATCTTAATCGATTCCAATGTTATATTTTGGTAATAATTTGGAAATTATAGTTCTGTTATAGACAAAATTAAACCCTTGATTATCAAGGGTTTATAATAGTTCGCAATCATAGACGTGAATAAAATCTAATATTTTAGCAAAAAAACTAATCTTTTCAGCAGTAAATGGTCTGCAACCATTTTCACAATAAGGTGCTTTAAATTTCCTTAACTTACCATTCACTTTAATATTATATATAGATGGTTCATCAATACGATAATTAAAAGAATCTCTATAAATAAACTTAGGAAAGATTCTTTTAATCTGATCATGTAAGTGTTTCTCAATTGCTTCTAAGTCTGATTTTGTTGGGTTTACGAAAAAGAAACCAGAAACATAACTATTATCGAATCCAATAACGTGTAACGATGATATGTTTAATATATTACAATTATGAATATTACAACCGTTAAAACTCAGGCAATTAACTTTGTATGGGTAAAAATTATTAATATGTACATCGTGCATTTTCATTAATAAATTCCTCCTATTATATAATATTTTAATACCCACCAACACCCTGACAAAGCAGGAATATGGTTAAAAACTCTAACTAAACGTGCATAAGAGGAAACTGTCCTGGTTTCTGCCACAAGCCCATATACGAACTAGAACCTGGATTGCCTCCTTGAATCCACCCGAACTGCATTTCTCCTACTAACAAATGGTCTTTTGAAATTTCTTTCCAGTTCTCAGGTTTATTCCATTTTTTAAATTCAACACAATAAGCGACATGCTTCTTGTTGAATTTTGAATAACCACGAAAAACTAACAGTGTCGGTGTTATACTGATAGTAAACGGCCCTTCAAAGCATCTTTCTATTCCGTCAACATGGCCGACTATTTCGGCTATCCATCTGAGGGTAAAATCACCCTCCCTGTTTTCGTGATGGTAATATAACATTAAAAATTCCTCCTCATAAATCTAATTTTCTGGTAGGAGGTTTTTAACGGGTATACCTCCATAAACCGTTGTAAATGATCTGTTATGCTTCTTCATACCTAATAATTTTTTCCAAACCTCCCATACTATTGACAATATACTGAATAGCTGATTCTAAACTGCTAAAATATCTATTATCGTCTGTTGTATACCCTCCTTTTTCACCTCCTAGATAATATTCTGAAGGATGAACTTCCATTATTAATTCTTCTGATTCTACTTGTAAACCTTCTTCGATCTCGTACATATCAATTAAATCTTGGATTGTTAAATTTTTCATTGTGTTGCCTCCCTTTATTATCTTAATTCTACCTGTTACTGCTGTTATAAGCAATATACAAGCACAATTAAGATAATAAGTTATTATAAATATGTTGTCAATTATAATCCTTCTTATATTTCATCTTGGAAATCTTCTGGTAATTCTTTGAAGTATTTCCCTGCAACTTCCACATCATTGATATTTTCAAGTGTTTTAGATAGTGCAAATTCATTTTTAATGAATTTTTGAACTGTAGTAATACGTTGTCTTCCATCTAAAATCCAGTAATTGTTATCTCCTGTATCCCTTGCGTAAATGGCAGGTATTGGATAATCTAAAATGATTGCACGAATTAAATTAGATTGTTGATTATCTTTCCAGACAAAATTCCTTTGAAGCATCGGATCATACATAATTCTTGTTTCATTCTTGACTAAACCCTTGCCAGTTATGTTAATATTCTGTTTTATAAACGCCATTAAACATACCTCCTATGTAACATATTATTTAAAATCTATTTACATAGTTTAGGGACATTGTGACTAATAGTTAAGTGACAAGTAACATTTAAAACATTTCTAGGGAACGCCTCACCTAGTAGCTTGCTGGTGTGTTGCTTATGTCCGTTTTTGAAGTTAAGTTATTCTACCACAGGTGGGAGTGGTATGTCAATAACATTTTGAATATTTATTTTTTGATTCTTTAAATTCTTTAAAATTTTAATTCCAATCAGCTTAAATCCGGTCACATTAAACCTAAATCAATTATAACCTCTCTGACAGCCCCATAGAGCGAATACAGGTATAATTTTTTTATCGGCCTTGTAGGGAATGTGGGAAGATGTTGGAGAGTGAGAAAATAAAAAATACCTCACAACAAGGTATTAAATAATTCTATGTATGATTATTTATTTTTTACTTTTGTTAACAATTTTCTGAATTGTGGCTCCGTTATTTTCCCGGCAATGAATAGAGAAATTAATGTAGTTTGGGACAAGATGATCGCTCCTTTCTTATAATTTTACTATATTACCTTAAATTGACTAAGGTAATATTTAATTCTATTGACTATAATATACTGATTACCTTTTGAATCTGTCTGAATATCGGCCTTGAATTCTATTCCGGCAATAGTTCCGATAACTTGATCAGGATTAAATGACATAGTAAGAATAATAATATTTTTATATTTAGCTAACAATTTGTGACCTCCTTAATTGTTTGATTGCTGTATAAAATCCTATATTTTGTTGTTTTGCGTATTGCTCTAATTGTCGGGTATAGGACTTTGTAAAGCAAGCTGTAATAACTGTTTGAGTTGTTGAATCTAGTATAACATAGATGTTGTCGTAAGTGTAGCAGGTTAAGTTATTTTTTGCTTCGGAAGGAGTGCCACATTTAACGGTTGTGTAGATGTCCTGGAGGGTTATTATGCGCTGGGACATTCTTAATTTTGCGTGGTGGGTTAGTGTCATTATGTGGTCACTTCCTTTTTTTGATACTATTTAATGTACTGAGGATATTGTAACATATTTATATTAATATTACAATAGGATGTAAAATAAAAAACCTGCTATAATAAGTAGGTTAATAAATTATTTGCTTTATATTTGTTAATTCTGAATCTCTGTATATTTTCTTGATCTGTGTCTGTTCCCACTCTTGCAGACCTTTTTCTGTCGTACCCCTGAACATTCTCCTGGTAGTTTTTTCTCCGAATAGGTTGACATATGACCGGATAACTTTCTCAGGTATACTGCCAATTTCTGCACGTTGTAGAAGTATATTTTCCCAATCTTGCAATAAATCTTTTTTCTTACTTTCCCATTTCTCAGGATTAGCTTTGTATGCTTTACTATATTTGTTAGTATTGAGGAAATGGTTACAAAATTGTATGTAGGTTAGTTTATATAATTCAGTTTGGTTAATTTGTTTCATTTGTGTGACCTCCCTGTTAAGTTTATGTATTAAGTTGATATTAATATTATAAAGGATATAACCGTATAATGCAATAAATATTTTATTATTCTGTGATAATTTATTTATATTAATATAATTAATAATATATATAACTTTATCCAATAATCTATATATGAGCCGATTCTAGGATATATAGGTATAATACAGGTTAGAATAATTTTATAAGGGTTAATGAGAATTGTAGAAGGTTGTTTTTAAGGTGATAGGGTTAAAATATATTGATTTAATGGCTACTGTTATGTTGTTATAGATAAATTTGCAAAAATTTAACCTACTAAATGTAGGTTAAATTAATTCTAAGTATTGGCAATATTCTCTAGAATGTTTATTGTATAATTTTGTATTATACATTTGTTCATAATTCCCCTTTTCTTTACATTGATGTAAGAGGATGATTTCTTTTATTGTTGCGCGTGAAGTGGTTCTGAGGGTAAGCATTTTTTGTTTTAATTGTTTGGCTTTTTGTGTTAACTCTGTATTTGTCATTTTGTGGAGCCTCCTTTTATTTTACCTTTCTTATACCGGAAAAAGGGGGTTATATGTATTACTAACAAGCTAATAAATCAATATTATCTATTTTTAAACAAAGGTTAACTATCTTATAAAATGATTCTGTTAATTCTTTATGTTTTTCACTATGATCAAAATATAATACGTGTGCCAATTCATGACAAATTGTTTCTATAATATTATTTACATCTTCTTCCTCGATAAAACTAGGAGAAATATATAGATTATGCTTTGACAGTGCAACTGTATGTACTATGTTAGTTTTAATGTTTTTGTAGGCTCTACCGTTGTAGGTTATTGCATTTGTTATTTTTAGTTCTGGAATATTGGGGAGATATTCAGTTAAATATTTTGTTGATAGATTGTAGCATAGTTTTAATATATTCATTATTTCACTTCCTTTTTAATTATAACTGAGATAAGATTAAATAGAATTGTACTAACAAATACATTATATCAAATTGGCCGTTAAATGTCTATAGTTTGGAGTGAATTTGTTGGGGATATTATTTTTTGATTGTGTTCCACGTGGAACAATGAGAGAAAAGAAAAACTAGCATTATAATGCTAGTTAAATATGGTATGATTCTATATTATTACATATCTCTATATTAAACCATTTTTTAACGGTGTTTAACACTTGTTTAGCTTTTTTATTTGCCTCTTCAAAAGTTATTATATTTTCGTATGGATACCAATTTTCAATTGATTCTCTATTTAAACGGTAATCTATTTGCACATTGAATAATAAATATTCATCTTGATAGATCATGATATGTAAAGATTGGTCTTCTCCTGCGTTTTTATATATTAGAGTTTTTAGTTCCTTTTTGATTTGCTTTAAATCGTTTATTTGCATATTGTTTAACCTCCTGAGTAAATTTAATTTAAAACATAATTAATTATATTCTTATTCTTTCAATATGTCAACACAAAAACATAAAATTCACTTAATATAAAACAATACTTTTATGGTGTTATTTGAGGTAGGATTGTGTATAATATTGTGTTGTTATGTGTAGGTTTATCTAATTATTTTTAGTGTAAAATGACAAAGAAAAAGAAGGTATTTTTCAACCTTCTGAGCAATTATTTTTCTTAAATTCTTCTTCATAAGCATTATTTATAAATGGTTCTAGATATTTCATAATTTTCTTACATCTTCCTGCTTCTTCCTTGTGATACTGATTATCATATCCCTGTTTTTTATATTTTATTATATCTTCCTCAAAGGAACATTTTCTAGCTCCTAAAGCATTATATATTGTTTCTAATTCCTCTAAGTTGTTTATATTTAAAGTAACATTTTCCATCAATAAAACCTCCTAAAATTTATAATATAGTTTGCCGTGAGATAAGTATAACATAATTATGGTTAGCTGTATATAGATTTTAGATAATTTATAGGGAATATTATTTTTATATTGTTTATGGCAATTCAGACAAAAATAAAACCCTTTACAGGGTTAATATTTATAAATTAATGTTCTATAGTGTAGTTTTTGAATGTTATATCCTCCTGCAAGTATTGTATCTATGTTTACACTTCCCTTTTCTCCTTTTATGGTTCCGTCCATACCTTTATTGGGATTATAGTTTAGACTTATTATTTCTAATACATTCCCTATTTTATCCTTTAGCATGAAAATTAATTCTTTTAACATAATATCGTGAGTATAGATAATATCCTTCTCACTTATTTTATTTCCGTCCTTATCCTTCCATGTTGTTAAGGCATTTAATTCCATTTCCTTAACTTTAAGTATCAGCAATTCAATATTACATTTATTATCTGCCATATACTTTTCATAATCAGTTTGATTCAATCCTTCAGCCTCTTTCTTATCAAGAATCGGCTTTAGCTGCTCAAGCATTTTTAAATCTTCTATAAGTGACTTAGTATAATACTTTATACTGTCTGAGCAATCCTTTAACCTTGACAAATAAGTTTTAGATGTTACGTTTAAATTAACTATTTTCTCAGCATCTTCTTTAATTAAATTTTTCATATTGTCGCATATTCTGGATCGTTCTATGTATACACCCCTGATTTCTCCCAAGGTTTTAGCTTCCCAGAATTCTTTAAATTCTTTTTTGGTCAATTGGTTCAACCTCCTTAAAAAATCTGAAAATATGTAGTTGATAATATTATAAAGAATACAATGAGATATTGCAAGGAATATTATTTTATTACTCTGTATTTAGCTGTTAATATTAAATATAATTTTTAGATTTAATATTTCATATTGATATTTAACATACAATATAGTATATATTTATTTAGTTTTATCTAAGTATTATATGATTAACAAGCAATAAAAGCAATAAAAGCAATAAATTATAATTAATTTGTGTTAAGGGTTTTAAGTGGTTGTATGGGGATTGTAGGAAGGTAAATAATTATTGTAAGTGATAAGTTTAAGGTTGTTTTTGTTATTTTATTGTTGTTTCCGGTTAGAAAAGGAAAAGGACATAATAAAAACCCTATTCAATTTTACTGAATTTAATCAGCTACTAAACAGGGTTTAAAGTTTAATTATGCTTGTTTTAATTGTCTCATACCGTCTGCCAATATCCAGAGTGCCTTATTGAGTTTAACATTATTGTCGATTGATTTTACTTCCCTGGTTGTTGTACGGTTTCCGTTTGCCGTTCTGCCTCTTAAACCGCCTCTGATAATGTTTTCTTGTACCCGGTTAAAATTTGACCATAAATCTGGATTCCTATCGGCTATTCTTCTGGTTGACAATAATTGGTTAGGTGTTATCGGTGCTTCGTTTTCGTCGTATTTCAATGATAAAGCCGCTTCGGCAAATATTTCCTGCTCCGCTGGTAACAATAATGTTGACTTCATACCGTCAATACTTTCGGTCACTGTTTCAAAATCATTTACAATCGTATAAGCTGCATCTATTACATTGTGGACAATATTTCCTTTATGTCTAACTCGTATATCCTCTACAATGTCACCTGTAACCATACCATTCTGACATATGAACCGGAAACAACCTGCCATCATTTGGTAACTAGATGTTCCGTCATGTGAGTTAATAAGAATAATCTCGTTGGCTTCTGCTTTTTCGATTTCTCCTGTTTGACGTAATCTAAGCATATGCTTAGTAAATTCGGATTTACCTTCTATTCTTGATCTGGATTGTGCCACAAAAAATGGCTGAAATCCTTCTTTTCTGAGACCGTCAAGAACATCAATTGTAGGAATATAGGTGTATCTGGCAGACCTGGATTCATGAGCCTCATTAGCGAATATACTGGGTGCAATCCTGAATAATTGTGAATTGTCTAAAGGGATATTTGACCTTAATGCGTTGCTGTTTTTGCCAAATCTTGTTGCTAATGCCATTTTGAATGACCTCCTATAAATTATATTTAGTTTTCAAAGAATTGTTACGAGGTGTTACGGGTTTTAATACTTATGTATTTATATTATGTTGTTGTTTGGTGCTAAATACTATTATATAGATTTTTGAGATAATTGCAATAGATTTTAAGTAAATATTTATTTTTTTATTATGTATAGAATTTACAGTATATTTACAGGATATTTAATACATATTTATAGTTATTATATCTAAGTATTTTATATTTGTATCGAATTTATATCTAATTATTACTATAGGATAAGATATAAGGAATTGTAGAAATAATATACCTTAATTAAATTTTAAGTGGCTTGTTGACCGTCCTGTGAGGGTGAATTTTAGGTAAGTGTTATGTCGGTTGCTGTTATAGAGGATTAGAGATTTGAGCAAAAAAATAATAGTATATCGTTGTTGACTATACTATTTTGGTTAGTTCCCGGTTATTTTGTTACTCTTCTCGCCATGCACTCACGACTGACAAACTAACATTTAACTGTTTTGCCATATTTTGTGCATCTTCCTTAGCTTCAGTAGATGCATATTCCTTCACCCATATTCTAGTTATTTCACCAGGAATTAGGATAATTTCGTTATGAGCATTTTCTCCATAATATCCCTGGTGTTTTTTGTAAAGTTGGGTATAAGAGAATGCAGGAGTAAAACGGTTTATATCGTCAAATATGTGAACATCATCCTGTATATAAGTGTATATATCTGTACAAGATGCTAATATTACTTCTCCTTTTACATATATTCCCATAAGTCCAATTGGTTTGTTGGGAGTGCTACAACATATTTCTATTTTGTTATTGTATTTAATTGTATCTTGGATATAATGTAGGTTATTCCAAGGTGAACCATTGTTAAATGCTGTCAGACCATGTGAATATGAATATTTTGACAGATTTAAATGAGGTGAAGTTATGGCTGCTTGTCTGTTCTGTTCCGCATAGTCGTCGCGGGTGCTATTATCTAGTCTGTTATTCAGTTTATTCATATGACCAATAAATGCATAATATTGGTTATATGAACGTATTTTGTTATTGAAGAAATTATATGTATTGTTATAGATTTCCTGGTAGGAATATCTATTTTTTGTTATGTGACAGCGAAAATTAAAGGTGCTATCTTCTGTAAATTCTGACATTTCTAATATATTATATCTGTCTAAATATGGAATTATGTTACCCTCTGTATCTATAACTTTGTGGTTTAATTGTAAAAACCCTACAAAGATATACTTAGTGTTATCTTGATCGTCAATTTCCTGCAATTCAATAGGAATTAAACAATCTAGGGTATATTTCAATTTATTCCATTTACTAGGATTTGAGCAGGTTTGTTCTGTCGGGTAAAATACTACATACATATTTTGGAGAATCGACAAGGAGATTTTTTCCGGAAGTGATAAGATTTCAGCTATGGCATTGGCGTAGTTTGGATCAATTGAACAGACTGGTTGATCATCGTTGATTGATTCGTTCCACTGGCATAGATAGGGAAAATTTCTTTCTTCTGTCATTATAATTCCTCCTAATTTATTATAGTTTTAATGGTTATAATTGTTAAATATCTTTATGTTACCCACTGTCTGCTGTTATGGCAATATATGGATATTTTATTAAATTGACAATGGGCAAAGAAAAAGTATTTTGCTGGATATTTATTTTTATATTATTATTCCAAGTTTTTAGATTTGGAGTAAGTAACAAATTCATTATAGCCTTTTTCTGTTGCTACTTGGATCAAATCTGTCCAGGTTAATTTTAATGTATCCTGTAAACTAATGGTAGGCATTAACTCAGTTAATAAATGTGTAAACTGTAGACTAGCTTTAAAAGTTTCAATTTTTAACGTACCTCTGAAAATTCTAATTTCTACAGTATTATCATTTTTTAAATTAACCGCAAAATATCTACCTTCAGCTTTAGCTTTTTTGCAAATTTCAGCAGGTTCTTCTTCTGTTGATAGATTATTATAACGGTTACAGTATTCTACAATTTGACTATTCTTCCTTCTGGAAAATTTCTTAATGTTATCCCAATTAGTCTCAAAAAATAATAATAGTTTAGCAATATTTAAATCCTGTTCGTGTTCTGATTCGCCAAAAGCTAACTTGCTAATGTGTATATGCATCCCACAGGTGCCCGAGTCATGACTAGAATATCCTTTTGTATCGCATTCATCTAGTATATATCGCCATCCCATATTTTTCATATGGTAGTTATATGTACAAGGATGTGAAACAAGTTCCATACCACGTTTAATCGAACCATCTTTTTTAATATAAAGATATTTTTCATACTCAGTTAAATCTGTTCCATTGGCTTGATCATGAATCTCTAAAGCATGGTCTTCCTTAGATTCGTAACAATTATATTCCTGCTCTTCTGTTCTGTCAATTTCCAATTCTATTCCATAATATGTATTTGTTACCTCGCCAGTCATAAAATGAAAATTTAAAGTTTCCGGTGTATATTTATAGTCATGAATAAAAGTTAAATTTTTCTTAATGTCATTCTGACAATCAGCGCAAACTGGTTCATTCTGCCATAATTCAGTGCTATCACGTTCAACAATATTTTCACATTCGGAACAAATTATTAAATCTAATTCCTCTATGCAGTTATGACAAGCATAATTATTATGACCTTCTGTTATATTACTTTTATGGTATTCGGTATTACAAAAACTACAAGTTTTAATTTCTTGAGCGCACTCGTCACAATAAAATTCATACTCTGTAAAATTTCCATCTCGTTGATACATATTGTCAGATATATCAGTAAAACCACAATGAAAACAACTTACTAATTCTGGCATTTTTTCAACCTCCTATTGATATAATTTTAAGAATGTAAAAATAAATTGTACTACTATATATAGTATTCGCCATCGGCCTTGTTTTATCCTTCTTTTTTATTAGATATTTTTTAGATTTTTATTTTTATTTTTTGTTGGTTCGGACATAGATATTATGTATATGTTTATATATATTTGTATAACTATTTAATATGGTTAGAAGGTTGTTAGATAGTTGATAGATAATTGATTGAATAATTATTATATCTATGTTTATATAATTATCGTTGTAGAGTCGATTTAAGGAATTATAGGTGTTGGAGTATGTAAATTATATTATAGTGGTCTTAAAATTGATTGTGTGAGGCATGGAATTGTTAGGGATGAGCAAAAAAATAAACCCAGTGAGGGGTTTATTTATATTTATATTTTATACTGCTTTGGCTGATTGTGCCCAACGGTATTGATCTAGGGCTTTAGCTTCGGCCTGGTAACGATTTTTTGCTACTATTCGTTCTAAAAATTCAAATGGGGAATTATTTTCGTTCAATGCGGTTATCCATACCCAAAAGTTGGTTGTGTTGGTGTTAATCATTGTTGTATTCCTCCTATGTATTTATTATTTTGTTGCTACTATAGTATTCGCCAAAAGATTTTTAATACCTTCTTTTTAAGATATTTATTTTATTATTTCTTAAATTATTTTAAGTAAAAATAACCTATATTATATTAAATTATGTATAAGTTTATACAATTATTTTTATAATTGTTTAAATTATATTTGAAAAATAATTTTTGGTTGGGTAGAAAAAAGAAAATAAAAAAGAGCTTTTCAGCTCTAGTTTATAAATAGTTTTTTGGTTGGCATTGGACACAACCTGCCCCGCGACAATTGCAGGTGTAGTGTTCGTTTGGTTCGGGATAATGGCTATATTTACTTGGTTTGTGAAATTCTTCTATGAATTCTTCCTCGGTTATATCGTCCTGAATTCCGCATTTTGATATAATTTTTTGTTCGCACTCAGGACAGTATAGGATATTTTCTGTGTTATACTCTTTGTCGCATAGGATACAAATCATGGTAAAACCTCCTATTATTTAATATAATTAATAATTACTTCTAAATTTAGCATAATAGCTACTTTATGGTTTATTAATCCATTTTTATAGCCATCTAGGATTTTATCCCTATATCCTGGAATTAATGTTTCATCTAGTAAATAAATCCAAGATGATAGACTACCATCATATCGATTCCAGGCACTATAAGCTATTATGTTAATATCTTCTAATTTATGGATTTTATAAGGATGGTTATTTCTTACATAATAAATTTTAGGTGTTTCTTTATATATTTCTAATTTTTGGATGTCTTCTGTGATGGTGCCTTTGTTGATAGTTAATGTATATTTTGTAATAAATTGTATGTTTTGCAATTGTTTCACCTCCTTTGGTTGGTTTGGTTAATCTCTTTATAAAAAGCAGGTTAAATCAATTTTTTTGGAAATAACATTAACCTGCTCTATGTAAAAAGATTAAATCCAGTATACTTCGTTCCTTCTATTTTCTGCATCATATTGCAGTTGGTCTTCAAATTGTTTTAATAATTCCTCTCTAATCATATCACACAAAGACATAGTATTGTGACCTTCGCCATTATTTAGCCTATAAATCATCATGGTAGCATCTTCCACAAACATATTACAATTAATGTCAAGATTGCTAAAACTATGATACATTGTATATGTTTTGCCGTTTAGTTCCCAAGTTGAATTGTTTTTATTTAAGGATAAAAATTGTAAATTGGCGTATTGTTTAGTTACGTTAAAATATTGGTTTTTGTCTCTGTTTCCTGCGGTGTATAAGTTTGTTAATTCCTGATTAATTTTTATAGCTTTGTTTAATGCCATTGTTCAGCAACTCCTTTTTTTATTTGTTTTTTAATTTGTACTACTATATATAGTATTCGCCAACGGGTAGCTGAATTCCTTCTTTTATTTTTATATTTTTTTAATATTTTATGATTTTTTATTAAAATTTATGCGTGGTTTTTATATTTTTTATGTTAGATTTTATAATTAATTGGGTGAATAGGCTTATATGTTGCTAGGATTGGATTTAAGGGTAGTTTGTGTTGTTTTAGGTGGGTATATGGTGATTGTGTGAGGTTTTAATTTTTTGTTTGTGGTTGTTTTTTGGTATAATTTGTATTTGGTTATTATGGTTATTATGGATTATATGTAGTATTTAATACTATGTGTTCCCCGTGGAACAATTGTGGGATTATTTATTTTGTGGTTGTGTTGGATGTGGTAGATAGTAAAATTAAGCAAAAAATAAACACTCTATGTTAAGAGTGTTTTAAACCCCAAGCCGTTTTATATTTAATCTCAATATTAGCAAAATATTTTGCCCTGGCTTCTAATTGGTTGTCTTCGGATACATCGTATAAAAATTCTCCTCTTTCAGTGTCTATTTCGCAACTATCAGTAGACATCCACATATATACAATATTGTTATAGTTTATATTTTTTGCATCTTCATGCCATGTTATAATATCATCAGAACTAAAATTTCTTTCAGTACCATCTCGATAAATAATTTGATAAGAGCATTCACAACTATGTCTTTCGATTAAATTAAACCTTTCAGTCATAAATGTACGTCTATAATTTTCTGGTAAGTATTTCCACCAGTCACCATTTAAATCTTCATAAAAATCATAATAGGATTTGAAAACTTTGTATTGTTCTGCAATTAGCTTTTTGCGTTCAATGTTATAATATTTCCTGTTATCAATTTCATTTTTGATACTGGATATAATGTCTTTTTTAATGTCCTTTAGAATGCAAGCTGGTTTAACAGGTGTATTTACTCTGTTATACTTCTTTAACCATTTAGCGCAAAATTCTTGCTTCTGCAAAGGTGAATTCATGTATAATGGTTCAATTTCGTTGGCATACTGCTCATATGGTATTTGTATAGCTGTTAAAATACAGAATTCGTGGTGCATCATGTTGGTTCCTCCTTTTATGTATCCCTACATCATGTTACATTTGGCAATGTAGGGATATTGTATGTAGTTTATTATTTACTTATTTTAACATTATACACTTCTAGGATTTTTTTACATAATACTTTTTTAAGCATTGTTTCCACATCTTTTGGGACTGTCTGGTTAGATTTATATTTAACATAGACACTTATTCCAGAATTGTTATATTTATATTCAGCCAGGAAAATTAATCTATGTGAAGTTAATCCACCTATTCTTTTATATGCGTTGGTTATTTTATGCCAAATTTTAAAATTATCATCTTGGTATACAATTTTAGCTTTAGTTCCCCACTGAGCGCTTACAATTTGGTCGGATAGTTTAGTTTTATAAACTGGGTTAACTTCATGCACGTTACAAATAATTTTAAAACCTTTGTATTCCATTGACATCAACTCCTTTTAGTTAAACCCTTTATAAAATCCCTTAGTGTTATAAAATATTATAGTGTTAAGGGACTTTATAAGAGGTTTAAACCCTCTTATAAATCAATTTTATTAATACGTTCAATTTCATTCTTCCAACTGTCTTTATCCCTTATTTCAAACCCTTCACACATACCTTTTTTCATTCCTGAAAAAGACTTAAAGCCATGTTCCTGTGCTTCTTTATCTCTATTGTTGTCTATTCTTACCACTATGTATCCATTAGAGATTAGAACGGATTTAAATTCTGATTTAGTTGGGTATTTTCTAGTTATGTAACTATATTGCTTAGTTTATCTGTCACGGACGTATGCGGATAGTTTCATTTGTTCATCCTCCTTCAAAAATTTAAAATTATATATACTTCAATTAATATTATATCAAAACAAGGTGTATTTGTATAGTATTATTTTTATATTGTGTTAGATTGTTTGTATAGTGTTGTAGATAATATAGATAATAGATAGAATTGTTTATGTTTATTGTAGATATTGTTGGTGGTTGTTTATGGTTTATATTTATTTATTGATTGTAAATTGATATGAATTTTAGGTCATTATAATTATATAGATTTATTTAATTATGTTTAATTATTGTTGTGAGAGTTGATTTAATAGTGTAGGTGTATTCGATTTAACCCGTCTTATTCGGCCTTATATGAAGGATTTTATTATGTATAGATAGGCAAAAAAATAAACCTCCTAAGAGGTTATACAGTGATTTTATCATCTTTATTAACAAAGTCCCAAAGTCCTTTTTCCACTACAATCCAAGCTGGTATATACTTCTTGTCGTCCTGCTCAATTATTAAGCTATTGGCAACAAATTCTAAATATACCATATGTCTAGCACCATGCATATTATTACTTCCAGTAATAAATCCCGTTGCTTTTTCCGTAAATCTATCTCCACTATAAATTAATGCATAATAGGCTTTTTTGCTTGGTTTTCTCGGTTTTTTAACTTTAGGGATTTTATACTCAATGACTGTCGGTCGTATGTCTGACCTATTTTCCATTTTAGCAAATATTTCATCAGGTACAATGTCACATTTTGCAATAAACTGGAAATAATAATCTTCTGGTTCGTTTTCGGACAATTTGATAAAATAATTTTTTGCGTCCTCTCTAGTAATAGTCATTATGTCGGCCTCCTTATTCGTTTTAAAAATATATGTACCTACCTATATTATATGCAATATTTATACCATTTATTATATTTATATTCTGTTAGATACCCTTATAGGGTATAGTGATTTAATTAATTTGTATCTGTGATTATATATAGGGTTTTTAGGTTGTTTATATATGATACTATATAGGGTATATTTGATATGTGTTGTGTGGATTGTGTTGGAATTTATTAGTGTATTGTAATGATACAATTACATGTTCTATAATGGAACAATAGTGTATTAAAATAGAACAATAAGGTGATTTATTGTGTTAGAATGGAACATATTTTTAGTATAAATTAAGGCTTATTTGGTTAGATATGAGGAAAATTTATATTTGTTTATATATGATATTTTGGAATAGTTTATATAATATATTGTTTGATTCGTGGTTGGTTTTATTTATATTTATATTCTGTAGGTGCTAGTGTATGTGATTTTATTTTACGTTAAAATTTAAGGTATACTACAATAGGGTTTATTGGCGTTGTGAGAGGGTTTAAGACAGGTATAATTATTTATGCGTGTAGGTGTATTATGATTTTAATGTGTGGATATTTGGATTTGGTAAATATTAGGTGATATTAGAGTGATACTTAGATGATACCACTATTGATGGTAGTATGTGATAGTATGATATTTGTTTTATGTGGTAGCAGTAAAGTATTATATAGTATCATAATGCGGTAATATGGTATATATGTATAGGTATCATATCCATAGTAATATTGGTAACGATACTAAATATTTGGTATCATATAATACTTTTATATTGGTAGCATGTTAGGTAATAGATTAGGCAATAATTTATATTTATTCGTGGTAGCATGATATATTATTTTAGTAACATAGTTGATAATATGTATGGTAGCATAGAGTAATAATATACAATGCGTGATACTTTATTAAATGGTAATAGATGATTTATAATAGATAATTTATAATTTAAGTATTAGTAGTAATATGATTAGTAACATGATTTGTAATATAGTGTATGTTAGTTGATTATATTATTGGTAACGTATGATGTGGTATATATTGATTTTTGGTAGCACTTTGATAGCATGATATTAATATTGATGACTTGTTTTATATTTATGTGTTTATGTTTTTTGGTAACAAAGTTATCAACATTTTATTATCATGGTTGTGGAATAGCTGTTGTATATGGTTTTATTAGTTGTTGGTTTTATATATACTATAGTATGGTATATAGTAGAGTATTATATGTATGTTTAGTGGGAGATTGATTTTAGTGTATGAGTGAGATAATACACTGGTATACTATATTGTATTATATGAATATGTAGATATATGTATATTATGTTTTATGTTGTTCTGACTTAGTAGTCGGAGTTGTTAAAATTGTTAGATATTTTGTATTATGTATATTATTATACGTTGTTTACTTATATACATTGTATAAAGTTACACAGTGTGCAATAATGTTACATTATGATACAGTGTATGAGGTTACTAGTACACTTATACAATAGTTAAATTGTCAGATTATTATATAGAAATCATTTCTATATTAGATAGTTTATATTACTATGTGATATTGATTGTATAACTATATGTTGTAGTGTTTATTGCTTTGTAATTGTGTGATAATTATGTAGTATTAATTAGTATTAGATGTAAAAAGTTATACACAATTTGTTAACAAGGTTGTGGATAAATCCTTTAGTATGGTAAAGTGTTAAAGTAGTAACGTGTTAAACAAAACGCTGTTTGTTATCTAAAACGATGTGACAAGACAGCTGTATATACACCTGACAAGACAGCAGTTAAAAATGTTCCACGTGGAACATTATAATTATTTTTTGATTGTGTTTCACAGTTTACCACTTAATTCTTCACACTCAATGTTCTATAATTTATATTCACGACAAAATTATTCCCGGCGAAGCTGGCAGGAGAATATTAACCGGAATAATCATCAATTCTATTTTATGTAGCTTCACGACGACCACATCAAATGTAAATATTATTCTAGGGTATTTATGCCACTCACACATATACAATTATACATTTACCACTCATAGCTACAACAAGCAGCCACTCAGCCGACAAACAAATATTCTAACAATTCCCAATACTACCATATTCAACCAACAATTCTCTACATAAGGTTTATTATGTAGAGATATTCAAAGTCGGGAGCAGTACCGGGGCGTAGTTTACAAATTGAGAGTGATAATCATTATCATATGCCACCTAATCAGATGCATCTTCACGTCCATTTTATTTTTAACTTGCGATTATCGCTAATCAATCGTACAACATCATAAATAACAACTATTTACACATAATAATCAAAACACTTTTAAATCACTCCTACACCACATATTTTTAATTCTAATCAATAAAATCGTTCAAATTTTATCAACAAATACTACTTTATCCTCACTCTACTCACTAATTTCACTCTCCTTTATTATATCACAAATCAAATAATACCAACAATCTCTCACACATTAAATTTATCCTAATCATACTTTAATCATACTTTAATCATACTCTAATTACACTTTAAAATATACTCATAATATACCAAATAAATAAAATTAAATTCATAAACATCGAATAATATTTTTACCATTAAATTTATATAAAATAGTGTTAATATATTTTACCTAAACATCCCTACATCCATTATACTATCTACATTTATATCACTTTTACAAAACCAAACCAATATAACTAAACCTAATTTGGATACGTTGGTTAGTTTTTAACTATATAAACAATTTTGATTTTTGTTTATAATTTATTATATTTAATTATTAATTATGTTTTTAAAATAACAACCTAAAAATTTACCAAACTTAACTTAAACCAAATAACCATCAATTCCTTACCATACAATATTTTAGGCAACATCCCTCAGATAAAGTGTATATAATATAATACAACTTGTCCATGCTATATGCTTTAAACGCTTATGTAACAATGATTTACAGTGATTTATTATTTTTTCACCTTTGGTAAATTTTTTTTATTATTATTTCATTTCTATTATCTATACTCTTACTTTATATATACAACTACTTTTTACAAAAAATTAATCCCCATTTCAAAGAATTAAATTTAACTATATTAACCCTATTTACATTGTCTACTTATAATTTTGAGGAGATCTAAATTTATACTCAATCTTCACTCATCCTATGTCCTAAATAACCTAATATTCCACTGCTGAACATTCCTATTACAATACTAATAATACCTATATAATTATAAATCATTTTATCATTTTCATTTACATCAATACCCATAATTATCTTTCCTATATAGGTAAATATACACATACATACTATTGAACTAAATTTTAATAATCCTTCCATATTAATATACCATCCTTTCGTATTTGTAATTATAATAACCTTAAAATTAAATTTTATACTTGTAAATATTAACAATTAAATATTCATACTAATTAAATAATAATATATCTAAATTACTATACTGTTAGTTAATTATATAGAGGGGCGTACCTTAACATATTTCAATCTTCACAATATCTCTTCCTAGTACCATCTTCTATTTTTTCTTCTTTAATTTCTTACTCGTTTTAATTTTATAGTAATTATATAGTATTGGATAAGTAAATTCATATCTTCTACAATATGTATTCCTATATGTATTGTAACTTGTATCTTTACTCATATTGTTCAACTTGTCCTAAAATTATACAAATAAAATAGAAGTTATAAATTCAACTTCTATATAATATACTATTAAATTTATAAATTTTAAATATCTAAACATATTCTATAATCTCAACATCTTTTTTATTTTATCTACAGTAACAACAATAAACTTTAAACCATTCATATTATCATCAACAATCATATTCAATATCTTATCTCTTTTTTTATTATTATCACATACAATCAATACATGTGGAAACCTTTCTACTCTATCAAACCAATACTCATTCCTATATTCCTCACCATTATTCCCATATTTATCATTGTAGTTTTTAATCTTAGTAAACTTATTCCTACTATCATTTCTATCACTTTCTAATATCCAATATCTATATTCACCTGTCACATAATTCTTAAATCCTATTATTCCATCTGTCCTAATACCACACTTCATATAATATTCTAATCTTATTTCATCAAACTTTAAATATTTATATTCACATTTAACCATATTCATTATATACATAAATCCCCAATTTCTATTCACGTTATGTTGTAAATAATATGGTTTTTTATCTATAAAATGATAACTACATTCATTTATATCTAATCTATATGATAATATTTTCCCTCTTTTTCTTAATTGTCTTAATCTCTCCCTGCATTTAATAATACCATGTTTAATATCAGAGAAGAATAAATAATATATTTGTTCTGTACTCAACACTTCAAAATCTTCAATTGTTGAAACTATTAATCTATCTCGGTAATAACCTTTTTGTCGTGTGTTCATATATTTGATATTGCCATAATCTATTATAAATATCATCTCCTTTAACATTCATCTTATCTGTGATTTTATCATACATTTTTAATCTTCTAATAGAATCCTCTTGTTCTAATAACATTGCTTGAACTTCTATCTGTTTACTTTCCCATTGTGCCATAAATCTACCTTTTATTCTAGGCAAATAAAATGCACTTGTATTTTCCAATATAGTTTTACTAGTACCTAAATTAACAGTTTTAAAACTTATAGCACCAGGAAAATTACTTTTTATCTCCATTGGTATTAACTCTTTTGATGGTCTTTGCATAGCAACAACTAAATGTATGCCAGCTTTCCTTGCCATTTGAGCAAGTTGATCAGTCATACCTTGTAATCTTTGTCTTAATTTCTTTGTGTCTTTATCATCATATTTTCTAGGAGAAGTGAAAGCAAATTCATCTATCATTAATACAAGATATGGCAATTTATCATTAGGATACTTATTATTATATTTCTGTATTTTAACTACTCCTGCTTTAAGTGTCATTAATTGTATTCTTCTATTACATTCATTTATAAGATATTCTAATATATTTTCTGCATCATCTAATGTACTACCAAATATACAATAATTTTTTACATGATAAAAATCTGCCATTGCTAAATCAATTACAAATAATATAACATTTGGATTTTGCAATAATGCATCTACCCAACCAGTTAATAAAATTGATTTTCCACTATGAGTTACACCTGCAATTAAACAATGAGGTATATCTTCAAGATTCCAAACAACTAAACCAGATTGATCATAACCAAGTGGTACAACTACATTCTTATCCATATGTTCAATATAATTAAATTCATATTGTATTTTCTCAGGTATAATTCCTTTAATAACTTCAATCATTAATAATCCTTTTCTTGGTTCAATATTAATCTGTGCAGTTAAAGCATCTGCAAAATATTTACTCTTATCAATAATATCTTCATAATTTAATCCATACGATAATTTCCAAAATGTTTGATAATGATTATCTCCTTTTTTATTAGTATTTATATGGAGAGGATATTCACCTTTAGTATTATATAATTTACATTCAAACATTATATTCTCTATTTCTGCTTCTATTTCTCTACTCTTCCTCATTCTAATTTCTTTCTTAATCATTTGTCTAATATTTTCTTTAGTAGGAGGTTTTAATGGTTCATAAGATAAATTCCTCATATAATTATCACTTACTTCTTTAATTTTCTTTTTAATATTCTTAATAATTTTATCTTTATCTAATTTCAATATTATCACTTCCCTTTATAATTTACATCTTTCTTAATAAAATTTAAAAATTTTTTAGTGCCTTTAGTTATTTGCTTACCAACACTATTATCAATATATTTAATTATCGCATCTACAATTTTGTATAAACATTCTTTATCTGTCTCAGACATTTCTTTACTTCCTATATCTCTATTATAATTTATCTCTAATCCACTACCATCTTTAAAGCTAATATTAATTTTACCAGGAGTTT
>Ga0209728_1000221_pt1 | contig 53943 bp, 113 predicted proteins | sample RifGroD1_FD_183997 | JGI IMG/M metagenome (GOLD analysis project Ga0209728, IMG submission 183997) | Groundwater microbial communities from Rifle, Colorado, USA - Groundwater D1 (SPAdes) (version 2) | ecosystem: Environmental > Aquatic > Deep subsurface > Groundwater | place: Rifle, Colorado... | reverse complement strand
TATGCGAACGATGTTTTAAAAGGGACTGGGATAGAAGATTGAAGTAATATTTATTATTTAATTAATTAGATATTAGACACAAAAATAAGTATGAGAGGAGAAATTACATATATACCAGTTTAGATTAGGATAAATTTAAAGATTATTAAGACTCAAAAGATGAAAGAAACTGCTAAGTAAATTTAGTATTTTTAGGAAAGGATGTTAACTATGGCAAAAATTGAAATTGGAACAATTGCACATGTAAAAGAAGCTGATTACCCATGGGTTATAATAACCAGAACAGGTAAATTAAAATCCCATTTAGAAAAAGTAAAAATTACAGGATATTATGAAGAATATTACAAAGTAGAGTATTTAGAAAATGAAATATTACAAAGAGACAATGTAAATCAGGGAGGAGTTCTTTTCAGAAAGAAAGACATAGTTTTAGCCTAAATTAAGAAAGGAGGAAATTAAAATGAAACAACTAACTAATCGTGAAAAGATTATTAAGATATTATTAGATTGGAAGGATGATAAATAAATGTATCCACTATACTTCATCCCAAAACGTGTAATCCAAGAATACCAACAACATATTCATGGTGGCAAATCGCTAACCACTCCAATTATTAAACGTAAAATTAGTGCAATGATTCATGCTACAAAATATTGTAGAGTTAATCTAGGAAACAATAAATATCAACACAGGTTTGGTCACTGTAAAATGATTGTAGAAGAAAATAACTTAACTGTATCAAAAGTTGAATATACAATTGTTGGCAATGTTAATGGAAATGATGGAAACTTTTACAACAAGATATGTAAGAAATATTATGGTTTGAACGATAAGCATACTGAATTTGCTGAAACTTGTAGAAATAAAATTATTGAAGGAGTGTGTTAATTATGAAAAAGACTACAAAAATAGTTCTTAGTATTGGAATAATTTATTCAATCATTGAATTTATAATTATGTTTTGGATGATAAAAACTGGAAATAGGGAATTTCCTATTGAAGTAATAATGATTTTTGGTTGTGGTTTATTTTTTATAGGTGGAATTGTGATTGCAAAAGATAATAATTCAAAGAATTTGTCTTAAAATGTTGAATTTATGTTATCATTTCTTCAACAAATATGATATAATACTAATATAAATAATTTAAGGAGTTGGTAAAAATGTATTCATTATCAAACCAAGAAAATTCTAAAGAAGAAAATGACATCATTGATTCTATCATATCTCAAGTTAATCAAAAACAAATTCCTAATTCCTATCCTAAACACATGTTTAATAATATTAACAAATGGAGTTTGCGTGATAAATTTATTAAGCAAATGGGATTTTCTCTTGTATCTTTAGATTGGATTATTCCTTTGTCAAAATGGATAGGGAATAGAAAATGTTTAGAAGTTATGTCTGGTACAGGATCTTTAAGTTTTGCATTAAAACAACAAGGCATTGACATAAAGCCAACAGATGATTTTTCATGGGATGGTCAAAATAATTGGAATCAAAGTAAAAATTATTGGACAGATATTGAAAATATTGATGCTATTGAAGCAGTTAAAAAGTATGGTAAAGATATTAATGTTATAATTATGTCTTGGCCTTATATGGATGATAATGCTTATAAAGTTTTACAAGCAATGAGAGAAGAGAATACTTTCTGTAAAATGATATTTATCGGTGAAGGTTATGGTGGATGTACTGCGAGTGATGAATTCTTTGATAGTATTGTGGAAATTGAAGATGAAACATTTGATGATGCCGTTAAGGAATATAAACAATGGTGGGGAATTCATGATTATCCTAAGTTAGTTAAATAAGAATTGAAATTAAAAGGAGAATGATAAATAATGAAACTAGAAAATATCGGTTTCTATACACTAAATGATAATAGGTGCAAAAGAACAAGTGTTGACTCTCAACTTATGAGATGTGAATTGATCTTAACAGATGCTTGTAATTTTAAATGTCCTTATTGCAGAGGACTTAGACCAGACTTAAAGGGAACAATGACATTGGAAAGAGCAAAATACATAGTTGATTTATGGACTAAAGATAATCTTAAAAATATTAGACTGTCAGGTGGAGAACCTACAGTATGGAAAGGTTTAGTAGAGTTAGTCAAATATATTAAATCAAAAGGTGTAGAACGAATTGCTATTTCAACCAATGGATATGCTGAAATGGACTTATATTATAAACTAATTGAAGCAGGAGTAAATGACTTCTCAATATCTTTAGATGCCTGTTGTAGTGCCTTTGGTGACGCAATGGCAGGAGGAATTAATGGAGCATGGGATAAAGTTATTTCCAATATCAAAGAAATTTCTCAACTTACTTATGTCACTGTTGGGGTTGTAGTCACAGAAGAAACTGTAAGTGATTTAAAAAATACTATTGAGTTTGCTTCTAGTTTAGGTGTTTCGGATATTAGAATTATTTCCTCTGCTCAATACAATCAATTACTTGAAGTTGCCAAGACTGTATCTAAAGATGTTTATAAAAAATATCCTATTCTTAAATATCGCATTGAGAATTTAAACAATCAAAGAAATGTAAGAGGATTGCAAGAAACAGATTCTCATAGATGTGGATTAGTTTTAGATGATATGGCAATTGCAGGAGATTATCATTTCCCTTGTATTATCTATATGCGAGAAGGAGGCAATCCTGTAGGTAGAGTCGGAGAAAATATGAGGCAAGAAAGACTAGAATGGATGAAAAAACATGATACTCATAAAGACATTATATGCAAAAATAATTGTTTGGATGTCTGTATTGATTACAATAATAAATTCACAAGATATAACATTGAGAAAACTAGACTAAGAAAAATTGATAGTTCAAATTTTGATTGGCAAAAGTGGTCAGCAGGAAGTATTCATGATTTTGGCATTCCTTGTAGATTTGAAACACTTACAGAATCTTATAGCAGGGAATTATTATTTCAATATGCAGTAGGATGGGCTTATGGAGATACTTTGCCTTGCAGAGCTAAAGATAAACATATTGCTGTAATGTTTGAAAAAGATGATAATCAATTTTGGTTTCATGTAAGAAATAGTGAGTTTATGGATATATTTGTGAGTAATTAAAATATGTAAACGATATGACTTTTAAATTCGTTTGTGATAATGGTTTAAGAGTCATATCTTAACTTAAAACTTAGCATTTATAGTATAAGAAAGAAAGGACGATTAGAGATGAATAATTTTATGACATCAGAAGGTTTTATTGTAGGAATTGACTGCAAGGTAAAAGAATTATCAGAAAGAATTGAAGAAATTTTACTTATATGTGAAAAAAGATTAAAAGATTTGGGATGCAAAGATAAAGAGGATTTAATTTTCCCTTCTAATATTTATTATAGAAATGATGAATTATATGCTACTTGTGATATTTGGATTAAAAAATATTGGGATGAATTAAATTATATGGAGGAAATTGATAATGTTAAGTAAATATGATTTTGAATTATTAAGTAAAAATCAACCACATAGATGTAATGATTATACTATTTATTTTAGTTTGTCTCGTGGTTGGGAACTATACAATATCCTAAATGATTGTGTAATGAGACATATTAGTTATTGTCCGTTTTGTGGAGAAAAGTTAGATAAATAAATTAGATAGGATAATACAATATGAAAAAATCAGAATTAAAAAATGGAATGATTGTAAAAACAAGTGGTGGGAGATATGGTGTTGTATGTTTAAAAGATGCCACAAATGAAAATTGTATTAAGTTTTTATATGATCCTAATTATTTACTAGATTATGGATGTCTTTTAAATAGCGGATGTATGTTAGAATCATTAGATAATCTTGATGACAATTTAAATTTTTACTATCATACAACAAAAGAAGATCACTTGATGGATATAAAAATAGGAGATAAATTAATAGTTGGACAAATAATTGAAGTTTTTGATTTGAATCAATTATGGTTAAGAAATAATTTACATCCTACACCTAACGGATTATATGGTGACGTTGAATAAAACAGCAATTTCAATTGAGGAAGGAAGTTTTATAAAATGACTTTATTAACTATTATATTATTTATATTGGCAATTGGGAGTATTATACTCCTTATTGATTATGGAGTACATATAAGTCAAGTAAAAGATCACACTGAGAGATATGGAAAAAGCAGTAATAATATTTTTATCCAAGAGTTTAACAAATGCGAATGGGATAATAGCAGATGGAAAGGGAGTTTATTCGATTATTCAAGAGATTCACAAATACATGCTGGTATTATAAAATTTAATGGAATTGGGATGATCATGCAAAATCCAATTGAATATTTAAAAATGCTTTATTTTGTTAATCAATATAAAACAAAAGCTAAAAGAGAAGTGGAAATGAAAAATAATCATGTATGGAAAGAGGAGGTTATCAAATGATATATCAATTAAAAGCATATTATGGTGCATTGATAAAGGATAAAGTTATATATTCTGCCGAACTAACTTTTGATGACTTTACAAAACTATTAACCAACCATTTAGACAGTAGTTCGCTTAAAGATCATATAACTAATAAAATTATTGCCGATGGGTTCAATCCTAAATATTTTACTTTCAGTTGGCTTACTAAAGAGCAGTATGAGAATAAAATTGAATCAAAAGTGGATGAAGAAATAGAAGTAAAGAGTAATCAATAGTCAGATTTATTCATTTTAGAAAGGAGAATAATTTATGAAAGATTTATTCGGCAAAGGAAGTTTAGGATATTGGTTAGGTGGCTTTGCTATGATTTTACCTTTACTATTTTTATCAATGGCAATACCATACATTAATCATATTTCATTAATAATTGTTTGGATTATTAGTCAGATTTCATTTTTACAAAGCATTAGATTATTAACACAGAAATATGAAAAAAGAATAAAGGAATTAGAAAGTAAATTATAATCAGAAAAGAAGGTTAGTTTGATGAGAAGAAAGGAATTTTAAAACAATGACTGAAACAGAATTATTAATCCAAGAAACTATCATTTATCTACTTGAAATTAGAAAAGATTATTCAAGAAGTGTCTCAATGGATGATGTAGGTAAAGTAAGAACTTTAACTAATGCGGTAGAATTATTACATCAGTATAATGATATAATACGTGGATTAAAATAATTAAAAGAGAAGGAGATTAAATAAATGAAAATTACACAAACATTAGAAGTTTCTAAACAAGAGAAAAACATAATATACAATGCATTAGAAGCATACATTAAATATCTTACTGAAATGCTACCTAACAGCCCAGAAGGTGGTTGTAAGACATTAATTAGTGAAACCTTAACTCAGACCAATAGATTATTATCAGAGATGGAATTAACGATGTAGAAAGGATGAAATTGTATAATGATTGAAGAATATAGTCTTAGTGGCATATGTTTTATGTCAGATCAATTAACTACACTTAAAGATGCTTTAAAGCAAAATGAAAACTTATACTATTTTGATATATTGGATTTGAATACGTTGGGATATGTGAAAAGATACGAGATTATAAGGGAAGATGAATTTATCCCAGTGACATTTAGAGGAAAATATTTGAAAGAGGTTGATTAAAATGCAAGATGACGCTAATTCAATTGTATAACGTATTTAGACAAACTAAATCTATTTTTGTGATTTTAATCATTTCCTTTCTTACCAATTAAAGTGATAGTTTAATCTAATTTAACCTAATGAACTTCCTGTATCATCACTATAACCATGTTGGGAAGGAGTTCATTTTTACAACAAACAAGGACAATATTGTATATTGCTTAATGATGGGACTTTAATGATTGATGCTTTAGATGATGTTTGGTCGAAGAATGAAAATGATTGGATGATAGTCACGATTTCAGATGAGGCAGTCATAATTTTGGAAGAAAATAATTTGTTAGAAAGTGAGAAATAGATAATGGAACAATTTAATAAATACTCAATCCTTAAAGAAACAAATACCCATTATTCAAATTCTTCAGATAAACTTCGTGATATTCTTCCATTTGGAGAAATGGATCGTACAGATGGTAAATATTCGCATGGAAGAATAATGCCAATGACTGAGGAAGACAAAGCAAGGGATAGAGAGGAGATTAGGGAGTATATGAATAATAAAGAACATATTTTCTCATTAATATGCTCTTGTGGACATATAGTGAATGGAATTATTACAAGTAATGATATTTATGACAAATTACATTGTGATTGCGGTTTAGTATGGAAAGTAAATAAACCTTATGTGGGGATAGAAAACAATGAGCGATAAAATAATCCAAAAATTATTAGAAAAAACTGATTTCGAAAAAGAGAAATATATTAATCAAGAATCATTTAATAGGTTATTTTCTTTTATGGTTAAACTTGAAGAGGACAATGACAATCTTGAAAAACAATTGTCATATGCTTTAAAAACTGGCGGTGAATATTTGGAGACAGACAAGATACATAGATGTATTAATTAGTTTAAAGGGTATTAAAATATAAAACATGAAAGAAGGAAAATCAAATGAGTAATTCAGAAATTATTAAATGTGATCTATGTGATTATCAGTTCAAAGTATTTGCAAGACAAGAGGAAGAACTTCATGACAGAGAATATTATCCAGTAACTAATTATTATCCCTTACCAGAAGAGAATGCTCATCTAGTTAGAAATTACATATGTGATAGTTGCTATAATGATATTGGAAATGTTGTGAAACAAAGTCTTATTCAAGCAGGAGAAAAGTATTTGAATGAAGTGGAAAGTAGAAAAACTAAGAAATTGAACGAATATCTAAAATATCTCCAAGAGATAGATAAAGAATATCAAGAAGTTAAAATATACTGTGATAAACTTAAATCTATTAATAGTATTCTTGAATTAAATAAGCAAACAATTAAAGATTTATCATCTATGTTTTCTAATAAATATCCACATTCTACTGGAACTTATTACTTAGAACATGCACTGGATATAGAGAAAATTACTAAACATAATATGAAAAAGATTGGTGATTGGGAGGAAGAATGCAACATTGAAATTTATGAATATCCTGATGGATATGGGTCTTGGAGTGTTATTAGTAAAGAAGAATTTAAGAATGTGTTGTTGGATAGTGAGATAGAAAACATGAATGCACGAAAAATTGTTCAACTTGTTAATAGTATTTAGGGAAAGGAGGCTATTTTTATGAATTATCAAGATCAAGACAAACTAAGTTTCAAAGAAAGATATGCAAAATTTAAAGATTACTATGATAATAATCCTGTGCCACTTATTGAAGATTTTAATCCAGATATTAAATTTCTCCCATATCAGAAATTAATTTTAAATGCAATGATGGAAAAAGATAAGACTATTTCATTTATCAATCCTTATATGGCACATAAAAGATGGTTGGCTAATTTTAGATTAGAATTAATGAAATTAATGGGAATGGATTTTACGGTATTGAGTCCTAGTGGTAGAGATGATTATGAAAAAGGTGTGTTGGTTAAGACGATAAATCATAAAGGAGATAAATAAAATGGATAGATTCGATATAAGACGGTGCAAACGTAATTTATCTAAAACTTACACAGATATTCTAAATTTAGTTCCAGAATGCAAATATGATAAATGCGAAATTGATTATAATATTTGTTCTTTTGCTTCAAAAGTTCCAATTTATCAACCTTATAAGAAAGGTAAATATGACTTCACGGTTGGAGAAAGAGATAGGATTATTAAAGAATTATAAGAAAGTATTTATATAGAATTAAAAGATAATCAAATTAGAGAAATTAAAAGTTGGAAATTAGCAAATGAATTTGTATGTAAATAATAATAAAGGAAGGGGTATTACAAATAATGAAAATGACAGATGAAATTTTTCAAACTCTTAATTTCAAAAAGGAAGGAGATTATTGGTTTTCTCAAGATTTTAAAGAAGATATTATGTTTAGTTATCATATCAATAGAGATGTAGAACTTGAAGTAGTGTTAAAGAAATTAAAAACAAGATGGGTTGAAGAAGCAGAAGATAATTTAAGGTCTAGTTTTAGAAGTTTGTTGGGTATTTATAAATCAAAAAGTGAATTATATTAGATTAAAATCTTTATTTGAATTGACGGAAAGGAGTTAATTAATATGACAAAGTTAGAAAAAAATATTAAAATTAGGTAAGTTTAATGCTGACGAGTTGATTACTTTTGGATGTCCTATGGATTTCGGAATGAAAGCTGATACATCTTTGTGTCCCACTGGTTGTAAAAAATGTTGGAATGAAGAATGTGAAGAGTCCTAGAAAAGCATTGTTTTAATTTACATCAATATAAATAAAAAATAAAGAGGAGAGAATAATAATGAATAAAAATGATTTAAATTTTATTAGTTTTAGAAGTGAATTAATTGAATTATTGAGTAAATACAGATACAGTATATCAGGAACAAATCTTGATGATGGATCTATGAGTATTGAGGATAATAAAAATGGAAAAATTTATACATTAAGAGATGCTTATTCGGATTATGAAGCATTAGATAATGATTACAATCCCTTACCTACAGACTACATAATTAATATGTTTCAAGAAGAGCATATGATTCCATTTCATAATGGCAAAATTGGAGTATTTACAAATAATAGAGATAAAGCATCAAGATTCTTTGAAGATTTGTATAATCAAAACAAAGAAAATGTCGAGAAATATTGGCAAAGCAAAGATAATATAAGTTTATTGTTAAAAAATGATACTTATTATACTTGGATTAAACCAATTGATAATTCAAGAGGACATAGGTGTTTTAAGGCATTTATAGATAAAAATATTACGTTAAATGTATTAAATACTGTTGTTGTTCCGATATGTGTGTATTGTACTAGGGAAAATGTTGTAGTTATTTAGTATTTAAAATTTACATTTTAATTGATGTGATATTTGAATTTTTATAAATACTAAAATAATTATTTGCAATTAATTTAGTATTATGGTATAATTTTTAAGGGATGTATGTAAAGGAGGTGAGCAACAAGTGCTTGATAGATGTTTTAATTGCGGTGAAGAAATTGATGATGAACTTGATACATATGCTGTTTTAGTTGGAATGAGTGGTAGGATTAATTTTTGCGAATCATGTGGGAAAACTTATAATATTCAAAATTGGTATAATAGAAAGGAAGTAAAACCAACGACTAAACAATATGTAATATACAATTTTCTCAATTTCTTCTATGAAGGAGATTATGATAATGGTATGCCATCTCTAACACCACTTCATGAAGATGCTATAATATTTGATTTACACGATGCTGAAATAATGCTAGATAAACTACACAAATTAGGGTTCACTGGATTGCAAATAAAAGAATATGTTAAAGGATTATATGATTGAGAGGAGGTGAAATAAAATATGATCAAAGTTATCGAAACAAATCTATCTATAGATGAAGAAAATACAATCAAAGATCATCAATCCAGAGTAATAGAGGTTGATTCTTGGGAAGAATATATTCAAGAAATTAAAGATGCTAAATCAGTTTCTAGAAATTCAGTTCTTGGAAGTTTACATGGTAATACAATTCCGAGTAGTGCTGTGGTAGAAATTACAAGTTTAGATGATTTTCATTTAGATTGTGATATTGTTAATAGGTATGGAATTTTATCAAAGAAATTGGCTTATATGATTCAATAAAATAATAATAAAGGAGATGTAAAATATAATGAAAACAGGTGACTTATATACATACGCTCGTACTTATTTAGATGCTAAATTCAAATCTCTAACTGAAGGACATAATTACAATAAGATTTTCAAAATATCAAATGGGATACTAGTCGAAGATATTAAAAATGGTTGTAGTCTTTGTATTCCAAATGTTAATGAGGACTGGGAATTAATTAGAGAGACTGTAGATTTTATGACAGCAATAAATAGTGGTAAGAGAATTAAAGGAGAAAGATTTGCTAATTTTCATGATGTAAATTATTTTATTCATAGATTAGAATTAGAAGATATTAACGGAAAATGGGAAATTGAATAAAAACAGAAGGAGAGATTACATAATGAAAATTGAATTAACCAACGAACAAATGCAAGCAATAGACAATGAATCAAAATTAATCGTTGATAATGAAGAATGGGAATATGTAGAGCAAGATGGTGAATCTGAGGAAGATGAGCATGGTAGACACTATTCACATATTTATTGTAGCAACAAGCAATTACAATCTAGATGACTATAGTGAATATGTCATAGCAGAAGGATTAAATAGTTATTATGGAAAATTAATTTGTGATTTTTTACAAAGTCAAGTTAGAGAAGGTGATACTGCTTGGCCTGTATTAAAGGAAGATGATTATGTACCGTTTGTATGGGAGTCTTGATTAAATGTATAATATTAATTTAAATAAAGGAGAGATTGTATAATGAAAACAATATGTTTTACAGGCCACAGACCAGATCGCTTGGGCGGTTATGATTGGAACACACCAAAGAATCAAAGAATTATGAAAGTATTAAAAACTAAGATAATTGAGGTAATAAACAACATAGAACCTACTATACAAACAATTAGATTTATACACGGTTCTGCGCTTGGAATTGATCAGATGAGCTTCGAAATATGCAAAGAAATAAGAGATTCCGTAGTAAAATTAAACTCATGTAAAATAGAATTAGAATTAGCAATTCCATTTAAGAAACAAGCAATGAAGTGGTTTAATAAGGTAGATATTGATAGGTATAATGATCAAAAACAACATGCCGATATTTTAACATTTGTTGATACTGTTGAAGGATATGATTTTAAAGGTGTGGCAGTAGGAGAATATCATCCTGCCAAGATGATGATTCGGAATCGTTATATGGTTAATAATTCAGATATTGTTATTGCTGTATGGAATGGTAGTAAGAGTGGAACTGCTAATGCGGTAAATTATGCTAAGAAACAAGGGAAAGAAATTATTATTATTAATCCAGATGAGATTTAGAAGGAAAAGATTATACAAATTAATAAATAAAATATGTTGACATATGGTTAGTGAAATGATATAATTATATGTGGATTAAATATAGGTGAGAGGAGGTTAAAAACAATGGATTGTGAAAATAGAATTTTTGGTTTCTGTGAAATATTGCAAATTGATTGTGGATAACCCAGAAGAAAATAATCCAGATAATTACAATGAAGAAACTGGTTTCCCTTGTATTTGCGGAATGTTTCAACCAAAGAATAAATAATTTAAGGAGGAGATAAAAATAATGAATGAATTAAGAGGAATATTAATTACATATAAGAATGAAATAGCAAAAATTAAGTTTGATCGTGACAATAAAGATTTCTTCAAAAATATCAGAAAACATACAGGTGGAGAAATGTTTGATATTGGTGATGTTGCTCCAGAATTGAATAAAGCATATGGTAGATTATGTTTTGCAGTAGATGATAATGGAATGCATAATATGGGATTAGGAGCAATGAATAAAACAGGCAATTATATTTATGCTCATAAAGGGCATATTGTTGGGAATATTATAGTTTTTAGAGAGGATTATACAGAAGGAGGATTAGATTTCGTAGATATGTCTGAAGATGAACAAGATAGACTATATCATGATTTTAGAACTGCATTTAAATTAAGGGAGATAAAGGTAAAATGATTAATATAATATTGTTTTTGAGTGGATTTACATAGTAAATAAAATATTAGAAAACATAAAGTAAGTAATAATGATAGAGAAAAACAATTTGGTTTTGCTTTAGCAAACCTATATAACTCTTTATTAGATTTTAATCTTTATACTTTGTTTAATCTTCATTATTAGTTTACTCTTTATACTCTTGGATTCTGGTGTTAAAATGCCTTATATTCCAAAATGGAAGTGGCAATTATACCTTATATTCCAAACTCAAGGTGGGGATTTTGCGTTATTCTCCAGAATTATAATACAAGGATACCGTGTTTTATCCACTTGGAAATTATGTAATATAACGTATATTCCCCACCAAAATGTTTAATAAACAAAAGGAGCTTTATTATGAAATATTTTATTGTAAGGAAAAAATACTTAGCAGATGCATTGTCATTTTTAGGATTTAAGTATTATAAGTTCACTGAGCCAAATGGTAGTGTTTATTATTCATTTGAAAATAGTGAGAAATTAAATGAGGCTATGACCGAATTACTTAGTCTGCAAAGTAGATTTAGCCGATACGGTAGATAAATAATATAATAATGCAATTAAGAAAAGAAAGTGAGATGCTTTACAATTACGAACAATATAATAAAAGAAGAAGATGAACAAACTCAATACTATATCAAATTACCTAATAGCATTTATGATGATTTAAGTATTTCTAATGAAGAATTAACAATATTGTCTTTAATGTATAGAAATTATATGCAGTATAAAAATCTTGCCATTTGTTCGATGCAAATGTTAGCTGATTATATGAAATATGATTCTAGTAGTAATCATAAAATAATATCAAGAATAAGAGATATCATAGATGAATTAATAGAAAATAGATACATAACTAAGATGTGTAATTTATCATATGAAGATATTGTACTTTCAGAAATTAATAAAGACACTATGTTTTATGTAGAGATACCTAAACCTCTTGAGACATTGTATTTTAAAGTTTTTGATAAAAATATAGATACAATATATGATTATTTGCAAGATAAAAAACTTAATAAATTTAGTATGATAAGATATTATATTGCATGTTGTAGGGTTTCTAATAATGATGCCAGTATAGGATATTTAGCACAAGGAAAATTGAAGAAATTAATATCCGACTCTAGAACCATTCAAAGATACAATATAATATTACAAGACGAGTTAGAATTAATAATATACAATAATAGTTATTTAACTCCCGATAAACATTATTGTACGACTTTTATTGGTAAGTGGGATGACAGAAAGAATTTTAACGCTCAGTTAGAAATAGAGGTAAGTTCTAAGGGATTGATACATACGGATAAAATTAGTTCCAATAAGAGAAGAAGTGTACAGCAGAAAATAAATAATATAGTAATGTCTGAGGAAGAAATAAGGGATGCTAGAATAAAGGAACTTCAAAAATTATTAGATGAAAAAGAGAAGTTAGAATATAAACCTAAAGATGATATTCTTAAAGAAAAAGAAAAACCTGAAAAACCAAGGGGTTTGCAAAATAAGAAACCTCTTCCTTTACCAAAAATTTATGATGAGAATGAAGATCCTTTTGGAACAGATGATAGTGCTTTTATAGAAGAAATGGGATGGGAGACTGAAGCAGATTATATAGACTGGACAGATGATGACGAAGATTGTTAATTAGAGATTAATGAGTATTGGGACGGTTAATTCCGTCCCAATAATTTAAGGAGGAATCAATATAAAAAGATTAAGTATTACAATTGATGTTCATTTTGAAGAAAGTGATAAATATAACTTTTCTGAGGAAGAAAGAGATACTGCCATTAAAGATTTGCAAGATACTATTAGAGCAGAATGTATTATGAATAATATCAAAGAAGTATATAGTTGGAAGTTAGCAAGTGAATTTATATGTAGATAAACAAAAATTAATAAAGGAGTATAAAATAAATGAAATTAAAATTTATAGGAACAGGTTCAGCATTCAATATTAAATTAGGTAACACAAGTGCCTACATAAAAGAAAATAATACATTATTACTTATCGATTGTGGAGAGTTAACTTTCGCTAGAATCTTATCTCTAAATTTATTAGATGGTATATCAGAAGTCCATATTGCAGTAACTCATACTCATCCAGATCATATTGGTAGTCTAGGGAGTTTAATATTTTATTGTCATTTTATCAAGAAAATTAAACCAATATTCCATTCTGCTGATAATGATTTTATTAGATTGTTACAATATATGGGAGTCACTGAAGAACATTGTAAATTTGAACACAATAATGCAAATCCTAATTTTGCTATAGAAAGTTTAAATATTAGATTAATTTATATTGAAGAAAATCACGTTAAGGAACTTGCATCATTTGGAATATTGTTGGTTGACAATACTAAAGAAAAAGAAAATGAAGAGGTTATTTATTATAGTGGAGATTCTTGTGATATTAAAGATAATACTATTAATGCATTAAAAACAGGACAAATTGATTATTTGTATCAAGATACTTGTAAAGCAGATTATGATGGCAATGTTCATTTGTCATTGAGAAAGCTTACAGAGGTTATTCCTGAAGGACTAAGGGGGAAAATTTTTATTATGCACACTGATGAAGGTTTTGATTTTGATGAAGCAAAGGAATTAGGATTTAATGTTGCTGAGATTGAGGGGGAGATTAAATAAATGACAAAAGACATAAACAAAATATATCAATCTAAAGGATATAAAAATCGTAAAGAATTTATTGAAAGTTTAGTGGAAGATGTTGATATTCCTTTGAAAAAAGCATTGGCTATTTTAGATAATGAATATTTTGATAAATTGGTTTGGTTATTGAGTCATGAAATTGATGAGAAAGTAGAGGATGAATAAACAATGAACAATAATATATCAACATACACAAGAAAACAAAATATCAAAAGCATAATCGACAAAATAATTACCAAAACATTTGACGTAGTATTATATCCATTACGTCTAACATACTCAAAATATGATGGTTCAGATTTGCAATCTAAGCGAAAAGTTAAGAAAGCATATAAAAAGTTAAAGAATAATATTTATAAAGTTTTGTTAAATGAAGGTTGTGTTTATATTACTGATTTATACGTTGGTCAAGAATATAGTTCTTATGATATTGTTTCGATTGGTGAAGAATTTACTTTATTACATTATTCTAATAAATCTGAGAAAGCTGTATTTGATGAAATTGAAGATATTTTAAGAGGTGATGAGAGTTTAGTGGTTGAAAGTATTGGTGTTAGAGATTTGTTTAAGTATGGTTATTTTAAGGAAGATGGAAGAGTTATTAAGGTGAGTTTAAAGATTTTATATAATGAGGTGATAGATATTTAATGAATATAAAAGATAAAGATAAAGATAAAGATAAGCCAGAGAGAATTTATACTTTGCATAATTATGTTTTAGGCATTTTACAAGGTGTTTTTCTTGGATTACTTATAGGGTATTTAATTTGGGGTACGTAAAATACCCTTTAGAATGTATGATTCAAAGGATAAATAAATATTAAAAGGAGTGTTAATCAATGGATTATAATAAAGAATTACAACGAATAAAACAAAAAGAACAAGAACTAATCAATGATGCTAAAGCTATGGGGTATAGTCGTATTAATGGTCAATTTATTAAGGATAAAATCATTCCAGTAATAGAGATTTATGCATATGGAGAAACAAATTATGAATCATATGGCACATTTATGGTCTTCAAAAAGACTATGTCTTTAACTAAAGAGCAACTTTTAGAAATAAAAAGCATACAGCAAACTAAAGAAGATATTATTGAGAATTTTATTTATGATGATGGAATATTAACAAAAGTAGAAGGATTAGATAATTTTTATGATATATTGGAGTGGCATGGTCAATTAGATCCAGAAAACATTGAAAGAATAGTTGAAGATTTAGAAGAAGAATATCCAATGTTGCAAGATGGATGCAATTTATACTTAGAGTTTTTCTTTGAGTTAGGAGAATGGTTAAGAGGATATATTAGTGTTTATGATATGCCATCGGATGAATTAGAAAAACAAGATAATATAGACTTGACTTTAAATAAATATCTTACTAGTAATTAATATACGATAGATTAAAAGTTAAGTTTTATAGGATGTAACGAACTCTGAAAGTGGCTTGTAGCAATGGTTTTAGATTTGAGTAAAACTATAAAAAATGAAAAGGAGAGATTAATATATTAGAATTAAATAAAATTTATAATATGGATTGTTTAGACGGAATTAAACAAATAGAGGATAAAATAGATTACATTATCACTTCTCCTCCTTATAATCTTGGTGGAGATTTTCATACTTTTGTAAATGGGAAAAGAGTTACATATGGTGACTATAATAAATATAAAGATAAGATTGAAGAATCTGTTTACCAACAAAATCAAATAGATGTATTAAACGAGTGTCATAGAGTTTTAAAAGATGATGGATTTATGTTTTATAATCATAAGAATCGTATTGTAAATGGTGGTATTATTAGTCCTTTAGAATGGATTGATAAATCTAAATTTAATATATCTCAGGTTGTAATCATAAATCTAAAATCAACTGCCAACGTAGACAAAAGAAGATTCTTTCCAGTATATGAATTATTATTCGTTTTAAATAAAGATAAAAAATCTAAACTTAATAACGAACAATGTTTTACCGATGTTTGGGAAATGAAAAAGGTTTCGCGTAAAATTAGTGGTCATCCTGCTACATTTCATATTGAATTACCAAGTAGGTGTATTATGGCATCTACAAAAGAAGGTGATGTGATTCTTGACCCATATATAGGGAGTGGGACTACAGCACTGGCATGTAAGAGTTTGGATAGGAATTTTATAGGTTTTGAGACAGATGATACATATTGTGATCTAGGACAAAAGAGATTAGATACATACACAATAAATCAAAAATAATTAATCACGACATCTTGTAATTGCTTGCAGGATGTCGTATAATATTACTAAGAAGTAAATTAAAGGAAGTGTTATATATGATGATTATCCAGGTCTCATGTGATGGAGAAAATGTTTTTAAAGGAACATTGGAACAATTTTTATTAGACAATGACAACGAAAAATGGTTAGTTGATGAGTGTAAGAAATTAGAGAATCATAGTAATGTTTCATTTAGTGAAATTAGTGGATATTGGGTAATTGAAAAAATAGAATAAAATTATATTTTTAATCTATGATAAATTTTAAGAAAGAGAGTGATATATAATGGCAAAATCAACAGGTATTATTAGAAGAATTGATGATTTAGGGAGAATAGTAATTCCTAAAGAGATTCGTAGAACTTTAAGACTTAGAGAAGGCGATCCTATGGAAATATTTGCTCAAGATGGTGGAGTCCTATTTAAAAAATATTCTCCTTTAGGTGAATTAAGTAATTTTGCTCAGAATTTTGTAGATTCTCTATTTGAAACTACTGGATACATTGCTCTAATATGTGATAGAGATTATGTAATAGCAGTAGCAGGAATATCAAAGAAGGAATTTTTGAATAAACCTATTTGGAATTTAGCTCAATTAGTAATGGAAGAAAGACGTACAAAGGTTGGTTATACAGGAATTGTAAAAGAGGAGTTTAATTATCAATCTCAAGTTGTAACTCCAATAATCTATCAAGGTGATGTGATTGGTATAGTAGGGTTAATATCAAAACAAGAAAATATGGAAACGCCAGAGCAAAAACTAGTTGAAATTGTTGCTAGAACTTTAGTTAAACATATGGAATGCTAGTAGTAAAGTAGCTTAAACTGTTACTTTAAAGTTCTGTTAAAAAAATTAAAGGAGTGAGTATAATGGATGATAAAATTTATTACTTTTCGCATAGAGATGGTCATATTCACAATGTTAACGATGTTGAACATTATATTGAAGACAATGGAGGTAATCCTTATGTGTGTATTGGCATGGATTTAGGGACGGAAGGGTTTAGCGTAGATGAAGAAGTTGATTTACACACAATTGCAGAAATTGTAGAAATTATAAATTTGTCAAAAAATGGAGAGATTGAAACAGATGGATAAGAAATACATTATAAAAGTAAAAGACACCAGTGATGAAACAATTTTAACATTACTTGATTTTGGAACTGTAAGTTATGTTTCCCAACATATTAATGTTTGCAGTATTATTATGGATTCAAAAAATATTAGCAAACTTAAAAAATGTGAATGTGTTTTATCAGTAAACGAAAGTAGATTGGGTAAGTGGTTGGATGGAATTAAGAAAGAAGGAGTGATAAAAAATGAAAGAAATTGATATAGATTCGTTAATTGTCAGTAAACATGTAAACAAAGAATTGCTTAAAGATTATATTACTCGTTGGGGGAATGCTCAAGTTTGTGATTCTTGCGGATTCATCTCTCCTTATGGCCCTTATTCTCATAGATTAAATTGTTGTGGAAAAGCAACACGTTTAGTTTTAGAACAAGAAAATAAACCAAAAGAAATTAAACCATGTCCTTTTTGTGGTGGAACAGGAGAAGTCCAAGATGAAGGTGAATGGGGTTCTATGTGGGTAGAATGTAAATCATGTGAAGCACAAGGATCATGGGTGGATAAACATGATGGGAAAACAGAAGATGATGCTATTGATTTGTGGAATATGAGAGTATAATTAATTGAAGGAGATGTTTAATATGAAAAAATGTGGTGCTTGCGGTTATGAATATAAAGGTGAGTGGAATAGAGATGGATATGTTAATATTATAGGTGATGAAAAGTTTATACAAATTTTATCAGATCGTAAATTTAAGATTGAAAATACTGAAGAATGCCATCATGGAGATTATGATTATGAATCTACGGTTACTGTTGAATTATACGCTTGCCCTAAATGCAATATGATTTTGATGGTTTAGCATAAATGAATCGTTTTAATCTATATTTAAGGAGGAAAATTATAATGAATTTGATCGAAAAGTTTGAAGGTGTAGTCAGTTCACAATTTAGTGACTACAGTGAAGTTATAATTCAACAATATCTTAGAGAAAAATGTTTAGCAGAACCAGACTATTTTAAAAAGATAACTAATAGTCTATATTTAGGATTAAATGACGTTTATGAAAATGAACGAAAAGAAAGAACGCAAATTGAATTTGCTTCACTTGTATATATGATTGCATCCAATGATAAGGGACTAAAGAAAGTTAAGCATATGGTAGAAACTTTAGTAGAAAGACTTAATGTGTTTAAGTATATTAATGTGGATAAAGAGAAGGAAAGAGTTAATAGAATATTGGGAGAAGAATAGAAAGGAGATAAACAAATGTGTGAATTTTGTGATTCTCTAAAAGATAAAAATAAACAAATCACTTGGCAATTAAGAAGTACATATGCAGACAATAATATTTGTGAGTTTGTAAATGATACTACTTGTAGTTTATGTAATGGTTGTCAAATGGGGTTCAGTTTAAAAGTATTTAATTATGAAGGAAACGCTTATGTTGGTGTAGAATATAAACAAGTGATAAAATCTAGAGGGGGAGAAGAGGTTGTTATTTGGCCTTTTAGTGAAAGTATTCAGTTTAATTTTTGTCCTGTTTGTGGAGATCAGATTTCACAGAATGTAAAAGCATGGGATGATTATTATGAACATCAAATATCAGTAGATGATAAGGAATAATCCAAGCAAATATTAAATTTATAGGGAGGAATTAAACAATGAAAACAGATTGGTTTGCGATTTTCATAATCATATCTGGTCTTTTATATTATGCAACATTTTGCTTCTACAGACAATGGATGCAGAATAAAGAAGATATGAAAAACAATACAAAATAAAAGGAGAAATAAAAATGCAAAAAGTTATTACATACTTTGGTAGAAAAATGATTCTCTTTTGTGATGGGAAATGTGAAAAAGCATGGGGAGCTAGTTCAAGACCAAAAATCCAATTAAGCGAAACTGACGAAAATGATTATTGTTATTTAGCAGATGATGAATTAGGAATTGCTCCTGAAGATCCTGGGACTTATGAAGGATTAGATATGGAGGGGAAACCTACATGTGATGGAGGAGAAATGAATAGATGGTGTGCAAGAGAATGTGAAAGAAGTTCTATTAATGATTTATTAGGTGAAATTGAGATTAAAGATTTTAGTAAACGTAGATATAATTATAGGAATAGGGATGTTTAGTTGAATTTTGCGAAAGAAGGGTTTAAAGATATGTTAAAATTTATAAAACAATATTATACTAATCTTATTACAATATTATTGTTTGGAGGATCATCTGTATATAGTTTTATTAAAGGAAATAATATTATTGGAACTATTTGTTTGTTGTTTCTTTTTATTACTTATTTAATGATGGAAATTCAAGCCATTAAATAAGAGAGTTGGAGAGTTAAGTTTAGAATTGTGTGATCTAGATAAAAAGATTGCAAAAGTTAAATTGGGAATCAAGGATTAGATGACATGAATGAAGATTTCGATAGGAGGAATGATATATATAATGGATAAAAATTGTTGTTTGTTGTGTGGGTTTTCAACACTGACATGTGAGGATGGGAAACCTGATATTGTAAAGCTATATTGTATATTACTTCATAAAGAAGCGTTAAAAGAAGTTCCAGAAGGATTTAATTGTTCAAGAGACGATAAATTATAAAATACTCATTCATATAAAGGAGACAAATAAAAATGAAAATTAATCCACATATCAAAGAAGACCCTGATACATTCATTGCAAATAATATGGATTTAGCTCACAAAATTGCATGGAGATTTATTCCTAAATTATATAATCAAGGGTTGGAAAAAGATGATGTAATAAGTATTGCAACTATAGGATTAATTAGAGCATATGAAAAATTTAATCCTGTTAAATTTAAAGGTAAAAATGGAAATGATATTAAATTCAGTACATATGCTGTTCCTGTAATCACTAGTGAAATTCATAATAATATTCGTGATCATTATGATTTAATATCTATTCCAAGACCAATGAAAGAAACTAGTGTAAAAATCAGAAAAGCAGGATATGTTAGGGAAGATAATCCAATAGAGATTTCTGAGAAATTAAATATTCCTTTGAAATTAGTCAAATCAGGAATGGAAATATTAGATGCAGGATGGTTTGATAGTTTGGACAGGAGTGTTAGTTATAAAGAGTCAAAAGGAAGTGCTTTAGGAACATTAATTGTAGGGACTACGAGCAATGATTTGGATAATGAAATAATTATTAATGATTTTCTTAATTTGCTTGATGATAAAATGATGGAAGTTTATGAATATAGATTTTTACATGGATTAAGTCAGCGAGAGGTTAGTGAAGTAATTGGATGTGGTCAAGTTAGCGTAAGTAGAATTGAGAAGAAGATATTTCAATTGGCTGAAATGTATTGTGAAGATATAGCGTGCTAAGTGGAATTTAGTTGTAGAAAAATGGAATAAATGGTAGTATAATAGGCATGAGAGGTGAATTTCATGCAAGATATTATCAATACGATTAAACTTTCAACTAATCCCAATGAAGTAAAACAAATATTAAAACCATTGAAGATCAAAGAAGTTATTAAAATTGCAAAAGGTTTAGGTATTTCTATTAGAGGGAATGAGAATAAAACAGAGATCATCAGTAATATTATTTTGACAATTATTAAATAGAAAGGTGATTAATGATATGCAAGTAAAAGTTATTCTCACAAATGAATCTGGTAAATGGTTATGGGTACTGCAAAATCTTGATACAAAAGAATTATTGAAAGAATTTTATACTTATCCAGAGGCAGAAAAATATTGTAATGACAATGGATATGAGATTAAACTTTTAGGTAAAAATACTAAGAATATTAAATGTAAAAATAAAATTTATAAAAATTATTGACTTATTAATTGATGGTATGGTAGAATAGGGCAAGAAAGAAATTTTGAAAGGTGGAATTATTAATGGATACTAACGAAAAATATTATGAGTTTCTTGATAATCTTAGGGAAAGTGGTGTAACTAATATGTTCGGAGCAACACCTTATTTAATGGAAGCATTTTCTGATTTATCAGAAGTTAAAGCGATGGAAATATTGAAAAGTTGGATGGGTACATTTTCTGATAGACATCCAGAATAATAATTGGAAAGATGAATTTTAAAACAATTAGGAGGGAGGTTTTTTAAATGAGGTCTTGGTTTTTAATACCATCATATATTTTATCAGGAATTATATTTACAGGGTTCTTGAAAATCTCAGTTGTAAATTTTTCATTAATATATGTTATTTCTGGATTAACTGTGCTATTTGTTTTAAGAGATAAAAAAGAAAGTAAAACCTACGAAAATTAAGATTTATAGGAGGAAAATATTATGAATATATTAGGTGTATCTCTAAGATTAACTGATACAAAAATGGAAATAGAGGTGGCAAGATTACCGATTATTAAAGAAACCGATAAAGTTATTAAACTCAACAGTAATAGTGAGTTAGTTTTTGATTGTTTTGTCAATATACCAAAAGACAAAATTGGAATTGTTCAAAAGGGTAGATTTAGTGAAAGTGTTGGAAGTTTCGAAAGAAAATTGTGGGATACAGATGATTCTCCTGAAAACGAACAAAAAATGATTGAACATTTAAAAATTTGTGCAAAAAATGAAATGGAAAGACGGAGACATATTTTTGATAAAATGTTAGATAATTTAAATAGAGGATAAATTATTTATTTGAGGGAAGGAGGGCAAAAATTGTTTTATATTTATAAGAGAGACGATAATAAAGATGAGACGCAATTAAAGTTCATTAAGATGGAATTAACCAAGGAAGATGCAATTAAAACTTGCCGAGAATTAAATATTGAATATTTAGGAACTGGTTATGCTCCTTACTGTTATTTTGAAAAGTAATCTTATTTCAACCAAACACAAAAACCTAATATAATTATTGAAAAAACATCTATTTAATGTTAATATAATTATATTAGGTTTATATCCCAAAGGAGGCAATACATAATATGATCAGACATGTAGGATTCGCTTGTATGAGTAAAAAATGCAATACAAAATACCAAACATTCCGATTGGCATCATTTAGTGAATACAGATTAAAACAAGCAATTACTCACAATATCAACGAAACTGAGCGTACAATTCAACATTGTATTTCGGAAGGAATTAAATTATTCAGAATCAGTTCTGATCTTGTTCCATTTGTTACGCATGAAATTATGAAAGATATTGATTACATGTCTTGGATTGAATCTGATTTGCAGAGAATTGGTAATATAGCAAAAAATAATAATATGATATTATCAATGCATCCATCTCAAATGTGCGTGTTGTCAAGCAATAGGGATGAAGTTGTAAATAATTCTATTAAAGATTTATTTTATCATTATAATATTCTTAAAACTATGGGTCTGGATCATTTCAATATCATCATTCATGTTGGTGGTGTTTATGGCAATAAGGCCGAAGCAATACAAAGATTTATCAATGTGTTTAATAGTTTGCCAGTAAAATTAAGAAATCATATTTTGCTAGAAAATGATGACAAAAGTTATACTGTAGGTGATATAATGGAAATACACAAGAAAACTGAAGTCAGACTTTGTTTTGATTATCATCATTTTGTTTGTAATAATGATGGCATAGAATTAGATTTAGAAGCTATATTTGCCACTTGGGGCGATAGTAAAGTACCTAAGATACATCTTAGTTCACCTAAGAGTATTGATGCGTTTAGAAGCCATTCTGACATGATTGATTTTGATTATTGCAAAGATTTCTTTGAGAAGTATAAGGATTTGGAATTTGATGTTATGATTGAGGCGAAAGATAAGGATTTAGCAGTAGATAGGTTTATTGAGGATTATAGGAGGGAGATTAGATTATGATTATTGGTTTTGAGAAAATAGTTGAAAGGTTTATATCTGCACAAGGAATAAGAGCAGTTGTTGTATCTAAATATATTGATGGAGATGAGTGCTTAATATCTTTGAGAGGAGGATTTTCAACATCTGTAAAAGTGGTTGAAGATAAATTGTATAAGGATGATGTATTATATTGCAAAGTTGAAGATTTGTTTAGTTAAAAGGAGGAAAGTAAAATGTATAAATATATTAATGAACCTAAAACCGAATCAGAACAAGGGGTTATGTGGAAAACAGTAGCAATATTAAGAAATTTTATGTCTTTAGAAGATTCAGAAAAACTAGAAAAAGAATTTATATTATATAGAGATGGACATTATGCTAACAATGAAGGATTTGAACCTTGGTATGTTTGGTTTATGAAACAAATTGATGTTAATGTAACGATGAAAATTAAAAAGTAATCCCAGAAAAGTGTGGTTTTAAACCAAGTGAAAAGGAGAAATTATAATGATTCAAAAGAATATAACTTATTGTGGTCAACGAATTATTGTTGCTTGCGATGAAAAATGTAATAAAGCATGGGGTATGAATAGTAGACCAAAAATTCAATTTGATGATAATAATGAGGATGATTATGCTTATTTGTCAGACAATAAATTAGATGAAGCTCCTATTGATCCAGGTACTTATGAAGGATTTGAAATGGTAGGAAAACCAGAAACAAAAGAAGAAAGATTAAATAAATGGTGTGTTAGAGAATGTGAGAGAAGTTATAGAGGTGAATTACCTATTGAATTAAAAGATTTTAGTAAGAGGATTTATAATATTCCATCGTTACATGGTGGATAGAAAGGAGTTAAAATATTAATGAAAGAATATCAACATTGGAATGTACATAAAATAAATAAAACAAATGACGGAAAACTAATTGTATCAGTTGAACTGAGAGATAAAAATTACAATACACTTGAACTTAGTTTCAAATGGGATGGTTGTGTAAATCTGTGGAAGCGATATAATGGATATATAAACGATAGTGAATTCTCGCAGGATGTTGAAGACAATACAGATTATATTCATATTTGTAACTTGGAGGAATATATTAATCAATTGCAGGAGGTATTGGTTATTGCCAAAGATATTTTAGGTGAAGAAAAATATGAGAGAGATTTTAAGTAATGGAGGACTGAAAATTGATTAGAAAATTATTATGTTTATTAGGATTCCACAAACCAGAACTACAAGAAGATCCGTTTGGATTTGGCGATACTATAACTGGTTGTCAGTATTGTGATAAGTTAAATATTAAACTTACGATAGAAAAGTAATTTCTTTGGAGAAATAAATGAGAATTAAGAACAATGAACGGTATATTACCAATAAACAACTTAACAAAATACTGAAGTTTCTAGGTGAGGAATATATACCCAAAGAAATTATTATTTGCGAAAATAGATTTGACCTTCTAAAATTAGGATTTCTTCATTGTTTATTAATGTTACTTTCATTAAGGATACTTCCTATTCTTATAGGTAAAGTCGAAGGTATTTATATTCCCTACTTTGATAAAGTGTGTGTCTTTATATTTGCTCAAGATTATGATGATTATAACTTTCATAGTAAACAGTTTTATTCTTTACATGCTTTATTGCACGAATTACGTCATTATTATCAATATATTAAGAAAACAGGCATTAGCGAATTAGATGCAGATAATTTTGCTACAAAGTTTTTAAACAATAACTCTCAAAAGATAAAAGAAATAATGGGTTGGAGAGATGAGTGGGAAGTTAAGGAAGAAGATTAAAACCCTAGCAAAATCTAGTTTTAAGCTATATGGTTAAGGAGGAATAATTATGTTTTGTAAATACTGCCAAGAGAAAATGGATCACTTTTCATCTGAAGGTATTTCAAATGACGAACAACATTTATATGTTTGTATTATATGTGAATCAATGGTCACTGTTTATGAAAATGGGCAAGAAGATGTTTGGGAACATGGAGGGAAATAAATCGAGGAATTTAACGAATTTAAAAGGAGACTAAATTTATGTTAAAATTCATCAAGAAATTTTTTGAGTTAAAATCTGATATGTCAAATGTAAAGACACTAGATAAACCATGTCCCAATTGCAGAGGGGTTTTGCATTCAGAATTAATTAGCACATTAGAATATGGTTGGACTAATCATGTGTGGTGTACTAGATGTAAATTTGTTGGAAATTATGAACCTAAAATATAGTTCATATCTAAAAGGAGGTATAAGATGAAATATTTAAAACCAAAATGTGAATGTGGAGAAATTTTAGTATATATTGAAGAACGAACAAGTGAGATGAGATTTGATATTAATAGATATGGTGAGACATCTGATAAGAAAAAATTACACAGATCAGATGTTGGGTTAGTAGGAGCCTGTTGGTTAGAATGCCTTAAATGCCAAAAAGAATATGATGTTAATTATGATGATGAAGACAGGATTATTAGAGGAGATAGTAGATAGCTTAAAACTTTGATTTTAAATGGAAAGGAGAATTTAAAAATGGATATTGATAATTTATATAAAGCTAAAGAAAGTCTTCGAGCATTTGTTAATTATAATAAATGTGATAAACATTGTGAACTTCCCCACCATAGTTGTTGTTGCTTTAAACCATGTATGTCAACAAATCAAATAGATCATGGAGTAATGTATTCTACAGATGATATAATTAATGGAATAGAATATGTTCTTAAATATCTTAAACAAACAGGGACAGAAATGAGTAAATAAATAAAAAAAGGAGATAAGTTTAATGCCTAGAAAATATGATGTAAACAATATTAATCTACAAATAGACAACGTTAATTTTTGGAGTTCTCATACAGGAAACAAAGGTGGGATGAGAATCTATTGGAGTGCAGATATTGGATTCGGGCAACTTGATATTGTAAAACGCAGTGGAAATGATGGAGAGGACTTCCTTAGTCCACCAGAAGAATTGTTATTAACTGTGCATACAGAATATATGGATCGTGAAGATGATAAAGCTTTTACAGAAAAGATTATGAGTTTGTTAGTTGAGATGTTGAAAGTGAATTCCTAGCAAATACTCATTTTATATAATCAATAAACCATAATCCAAATATAATTTTTCTTAAACTATTGACTATACCAAACATACATGGTATATTATTAATAAGTTAGTAAAATATACTACTTAAAAATTGAGAGGTGGAGAAAACATGAAATTCGATGCTACTAACACATTTATTGATGCGTTAAAAAAGTGGGATGAAAATACTCAAGACAACAAAGCTACAGATATGGCAAGCCTAATTTGCTTAATTGGTTTTAAGATCGGTGTTAAAGAGATTGAGGAAGATTATAATAAGGGGTTAGTTATCCTAAGAGATAGAATGGTAACATTAATTGAAAACGATATTAATGAAACATTTTTAGTTTCAAGTATGACAAATCTTATCAGTGGAATCTTTAAACATTTTATCTACAATCATGCAGACGCAATACTTTTCAATGAGGAAATGGTTCAAAAAATGCCAGATAGCACAAGTTTTAAAGGAATGGCTGAACGTGTTAGGACAACAAAATATAGTATTGGACTCAAAAACGATCTTTATCGATGGCAAGAAATTGTAGTTATGAATTTAAGCGAAGAAAAATTTGAACAATGGGAAAACGATTATCTATTAGAAAAGGGTAAAATGTCTGGTGCTTATTTAGATAAAATGGAAGAAAAATTTGGCAATATGTCTATGAGAGAAATCTATAATTTGGAAAATAATAGGTAGTATATAGAGGGTAATGCTGATTCATTATCCTCATACATAAAAACAATTTAAAGAAAAATTATATTTGCATTATGTTGTAAGACATGTTATAGTATAAATAAGAAATAAATTAATAATGAACAGCAAGGAGTGTACATAAATGAAAAGAACAGAAATATGCCAATGCCCAAAGTGCGGAAGTAAACAAACCACTAAGGTATCTTTCAGTATATTGTATGAACTGCGATTTGGAAATTGATGTAAAGACTAAGCAAGTTTTTGATATTATGTACGATGGTGAATTGGTGGAAATTGTTAATAGTAGGAACGAGGAGTGTGTTTATTAATGATTTTTGTCACAGGCGATACTCATGGAAGTATGAGCATGTCAAAATTTAATATGATGAATTTTCCAATACAAAAAGAATTAACTAAAGATGACTATATGATTATTGCTGGAGATTTCGGCTTAGTATGGAACGGAGATAAAGAAGAAGAATATTGGTTGAATTGGCTACATAAGAAGAGTTATACTACTCTGTGGATTGATGGAAATCATGAAAACCATTCAATGCTTGATAAAATGAAAGTATCTGAATGGAATGGTGGGAAAGTACATTTTATTAACGACAGTGTGATCCATCTTATGAGAGGTCAAGTATATACTATCAATGGTACAAAAATATTTACATTTGGTGGAGCTGATTCAATTGATAAGCAACACAGGACAGAAGGAAAATCATGGTGGAAAAGAGAAATGCCATCTAATAGAGAATATGAAGAGGGATTAGATAATTTAGATAAATGTGGGTGGATTGTAGATTATGTTATTTCACATGATTGTTCTCAGAGTGTTTTTGAGAAGTTGATGGCAGGACTATGGGTTAAGAGTTTAACATCAATTAACAAGTATTTTGAGGCCTTAGAAGAGAAATTAGACTATAAACAGTGGTACTTTGGTCACTATCATGAAGATAAATGGGTAGATGATAAACACAGATTAATTTATAATGACGTTGTATTGTTGTAGAAATAAAAGAAAAGAAAGTGGGAAAATAATTTGAGTATGAAAATGGATGTGCTATTGTATAATTCCAAAGGAAAAGTTGTGTCGGCCTATACTCCAAATGATCAAGATTATAAAAGTGGTGATGTAGTAATTATTGATGGGAAAGATTGTAAGGTTGTTGATTTAGAGAAGTATCGGTTAATGAGTTCTGGAGAGTTTGTTGCATTGGGGTTGAAGTAAATTCAATTGATATTTTATTGGACGAAGGAGAATGTAAAATAATGAATATGAAAAGTATAAAAACTTATTATAAGATTGTTGAAGCGGTTGCAAATTGTATATTTGGAGACATCAAAGCAAAAGAAAAGGTAAGAGATTTGTTATTTATGAGTCATGTTGATTTCGCTAATAGGTATGAAGAAGATATGGAATTTCGGAGAGAAGCAGATTTTACTTATAATAGATTAAAGAATAGGAGGTAGCGAATGTTTATAGATAAGAATGCAAAACAAATCAATGAAGATACTCACATTTGCCATACTTGTGGAGTAATGATGCCTATTGGTAATGCGTGTAAGATGAAGATTGAGAGTGATGGTAACATTTCACAATATCATGTAGGTTGTAAAATTCCTGATATAGTTTGCTCTGACTGTGGGTATCTTAGATTAGTATGTGAAAACTGTTGTGAGGTTGATTCATAAAGCGAAAATAAATACTTGACATTAATTAATAAATAATGTTATACTAAGTACATAATAAATCCGGGAAAATATTTTAGTTTTATTTATCAACAAGGTGTTTAGAATGATTATATATTATCTCGATCTTATAGCTAAATTGTTTTCAAATGCAGAAAGAAATTATTGTAGGTTTACAGGGAAAGGTTTAAAAATACATAATAAACTTTCTGAATGGGAAGATAATTTTGCAATACTTTGGAAAAATGATGCATTAGATGATGATTTAAAACAGAAGATTGAAAAGGAGAAATAAAAATGCTTACAGATAAACAATGGAAACAAATTGAAGAAGACATTAATAATATGTCAGATGAAGAGTTTGCAGAAAAATTCTTAGTAGATAAAGATAGTGTCGATAGTCCTTGGCATCCTTCAAAACAAAATAGTTTTTATTCTTGTTGGTATTGTGGTGAAAATGGTAATGCTCATTTATGCACAGATGGAATGGGTAGAGGATTTTGTCCGGAGTGTAGGAAAAGAGCAGAAGAGGAATTTTTAGATTGGGAGAATATTAAAGGGAGGGAGGATTGGCAAGATGAGTAGAGAGTATAAATTTAGATGTTGGTTAAAAGAAGAAAATAAAATGTTATATGATTGGAGGGCAACTTCTAATCCTTATTTTACTAATGGTTTCATGTATAGAAGAAACGAAATTGAATTGATGCAATGGGCAGGGATCAATGATTTAGAAGGATTAAAAGTTTATGAAGATGATATTCTTGAGATTTGGATTGACGATATTAAGCAGGATAATTATTATATTGTAAAGGATTTAAGAGAACTTTATTTGGAAATGAATAGGGATGATTCTTATTATCGCATATCAAAAATCAAAATTGTAGGTAATAAATGGGAAAATACTGAACTATTAATTTCCTAGCAAACAAATATTTTAAGTTATAAAAGAAAGGAAAATAAATATGAGTAAAGATGATCTTGGAGACCGCATGAAGGGTTATGAAAATATTGAAAGACGATATCTAACTAAAAGAATGCCAACTTTAATTCGTCTGGATGGTAAAGCGTTCCACTCGTTCACTAAAGGATTTAAAAAACCATTTGATATGGTATTAATGAAAACAATGTGGGACACCGCAAAATATCTTTGTGAAAATGTTATGGGATGTAAAATTGCTTATATCCAAAGCGATGAAATTACTTTACTGCTCACTGATTATGATACTCTTACAACTCAAGCATGGTTTGATAAAAACGTGCAAAAGATCGTTTCTGTATCTGCAAGTATGGCAACGATGGCTTTCAATAATGCTTTTCGAGTTAATAGTAATGAGATATCAGATACAAATGAGACTTTTAATAAATATGCAAAAAGGTTTAATACTGCTATGTTTGATAGTAGAGTCTATAATATTCCTAAAGAAGAAGTGTGCAATGCGTTTATTTGGAGACAACAAGACGCAACTAGGAATGCTATACAAATGGTTGGTCAGGCAAACTTTAGTCACAAACAACTACAAAATAAAACCTGCAATCAAATTCAATAAATGTTATTTCAAGAGAAAGAAATTAATTTCAATGATTTACCAACATATCAAAAACGTGGTGTATGTATTATAAAAGAGCAATATGATAAAGACGGAGTTATGCGTAGTAGATGGGTGGTTGATGAGGATATCCCTATTTTTACACAGGATAGAAACTATATTGAGAAGTATTTGTAATTAATAAGAAGGGAGAAATTAATTATGCTAAACGACAAAAACATGTCTAAACTTGATAAAGTAAAAGAAATTCTTGATAAGAGAGATATTATCTATGATGAGTATGCAAACGGACAATTACAAGTTGATGGTGTAAATTATTGGTGTACTTCTCAGAAATGGTATGATCCTAAGAACGGAGAAAAGAGTGTAGGGATAAATTCTTTTATCAAATATATTTCTTAGAATGGAGAGGTATTTCTATGACTGAAGAAGAATTCCTAAAAAAGTTTGGAGAATTTCATCATTTATTTAATATTGTAGAAGTTGATTGTTATGGTGATTGGCACATATGCTTCAATAAAGATAAATGTGAATATCAAGAAGGATGTAAAATAAGAGCAGGGAAATATAATTCATAGCAAATAATTCATTCGATGAAAGGAAGATAAAAATGGAAAATAAATTAACGAAAATTATAGATGGTAGGATTCAATTTAAGATTGGTGACGAATACAAAGACATTATAAATTATTGCACTGATACATGTTGGAGAAATTGTTTAATGAAAAATATGAGAACTGATTGTATTTGTTCAACTGCATATTTATATAAAGCAATAATGAGATTAGTTGAAGTTGAGCATAAACTACGATAAACTATTGTTTTTATGTTATTTTAGAAAGGAAAAAGCAAATGAAGAAAGATATAATGATAGTTAAATATAATTATAAGTCAATTGTTCCAGATAAATGTACTTGGTATACGTGGAAAGAGATTTGCGATAATTGCAATGCTATTATACATGATTTTAATGACATAATTACTACAAAATATCCTGATACTGGAGAAAAAGATTATTGTTTGAAGTGTATGAGAAAATATATAGATGATAGGAGTAAATAATTATGTTTAAGAGATTTAACTATAATTTAAATCATAGTCCTGTTGGGGCAATATGGGGTTTCTCTTTGGTTGCAATAGTTTGTTGTTTATTTGTATATTTGATTAAAGCAGAAGGAATTATGGATAAAAGTGAGCTGATTATGACTACTTTATGGCTTGTAACAATAGCAAATTTCATCACTTCTACCTATATATTATTTACTGGTGAAATAAAACAAGTAAATGTTACTTATGTGTATCCAACTGCTAGAAAATATATGAGTGAAAAAGAAGTAGAGGAATATGAAAAATTAGTAGAAGATGAAATTAGAAAAGATATAGAATATGGAGAGGAAATGATTAAAGCATATAAAGAGATGTAGAGAAATAAAATGCGGGATGCAAGAAGGAGGAAAATATGAAAAGACTATTATTTTATAGAAATTATGAAGATACATTTGGATTTATCTTGGAAAAATACAATGATGAAATTGTAGAAGATATTAAGTATCTAATCAAAGAAGCAAGACAATATTTTGATCTTGAATTTGATATTGAGTATGAAAAAGGACATCATGTAAGTGATCCATATCCAAATGATATGCAAGAATTTATGTCTTATTTTGAGCCATTTTACGAATCAGATTATGACAATCCAAGAGAAGTATTAGAAAGAATTAAACGAATTAAGGAATATTATATGTTGTAAAACTTAACTTAAAATTGAGAAGGGATGATTTTAATGAATCTTAGAAAAATATGCAAAGAAAATAATATAACTTGTTTAACTTGTTCAGAATCATATAAAAATTATAAATCAGAAAATGTGTGGGATTTATATTGTCATGGACATTTCATTTGGCAAGATCATGTTTGTTTAAATTGGACAAGTAAAAATGAAGAGAATTATGATGATGATTATATATCAGATGAAGTTAGAGAAGTATTAATTAAGTATCAAAAAGATAAAGCAGAAAGTAAATTAGAGACAGTACCATTAAGGGATATTTAAGGAAATAGAAAGGATAAATAATGTTTAAAAAGCAATTAACCATAGATAAATACATGTTTTCAGTTACTATATGTATTTTAATAAATCTTTTAGAATCATGGTATTTTGGTTTAAATTGGGAAGCAGTTTCAATAACAGAAAGCATGTGTGATTTTGTGACAGCAATTCCAATAGTTGTAGCATCGTTATGGTTTATTTTTACCAATAATATTATGAATGTATTCAAAGGATATGTGGGCATGTTAATTATTGTTTGGGGTTATGTGTTGATTTATAGAATAGTTTTTATGTAAAAATGAGTCTATAAAATGTTGGATATTGGGAATTAAAGGAATGATGTTTTTGGAAAATAATTTTGATACGAATTATAAGATAGGAGATTGGTTTACTTTTGGATATATTATGAGAACAATTAAAGACATTCGTAAAGACAAAGATGAATTTAATGAATATTTATTAGATAATAACCAATGGGTGACAGGGCGATATATTACTTTTTGTAGTGATTGAATTAAATATGAACTTAGGATGATTATAAAGCAGGAGAGTGATATTCAGTGAATAGATTACAATTAGCTATTAATATTGCTATTGTAGCACATGAAGACCAATATGATAGAGGAGGTACTCCATACATTAACCATCCAATATATTTGTCTTTACAAATGGATACAGAAGAAGAAAAGATTGTTGCATTATTACATGATATTATAGAAGACTCTAATTTATTTACTCTAGAAGAATTAAGACTATGGTTTGGGAATATTATTGCTGATGCAGTTGATTGTATTACTAAAAGGAAAAATACTAAAGAAAAATATGAAGATTATTTAATAAGAGTAAAATCAAATCAGTTAGCATTGAAGGTGAAATTAGCTGATATATCACATAATTTATGTTTGGATAGAATACCTGAACCAGATGAAAAATATATGAGAATGAAGGATAAATATGTTAAGGCTTTGAAATTTTTACATTCCTAACAAAATCAAATTTGATTGGGTAGAATAAGAAGGAGGAAAATAAATTGAGAATACTTACATTGTTTCGAGGATCACCTGCGAGTGGAAAATCAACCTTCATCAAAGAAAATAATCTTGAACAATATGCTTTAAGTGCGGATAATATTAGACTACTTTTACAATCTCCTATTATGACTTCAGATGGAAAATATGGTGTTAGTCAGAAGAATGATAAAAAAGTATGGGAACTACTATTTGATATCTTAGAGCAAAGAATGATTCGTGGAGAATTTGTTGTAGTTGATGCAACTAATTCTAAAACTGTTGAGTTAAATAGATACAAAAGTATGGCAGAAACATATAGATATAGAATAATTTGTGTTGATATGACGGATATTCCTATTGAAGTTTGCAAAGAGAGAAATAGGAATAGAAAACCTGATTATAAAGTTGTACCTGATTTTGTGATTGACAATATGTATGCAAGATTTGAATCTCAAAAAATTCCTAGTGGAGTTAAAGCAATTAAACCAGAGGAATTTTGGGACACAATTACATATTCTCCTTTAGATTTTTCTAAGTATAAAAAGATTCATCATATTGGAGATTTACATGGATGTAATACTGTTTTGCAAGAATATTTACAGAGTGAATTAAAAGAAGATGAATTATATATCTTTGTTGGAGATTATGTTGACAGAGGAATTGAAAATGCAGAATTACTTAATTTCTTATTTACTATTATGGATAAACCCAATGTAATATTTTTACAAGGAAATCATGAAAAATGGCTGTTTGACTTTGCTAATGACATTCCTAGTAAAAGCAAAGAATTTGAACAAGTAACAAAAAGAGAACTTAATAAATATCAAGTAGATAAAAAGAAATTGAGAATATTCTATAGGAAATTAAGACAATTAGCTTATTATACATACAATGAGAAAATTGTAGTTGTTACGCATGGTGGTATCAGCACAATACCAGAAAGATTTGAATTCTTAGCCACAGAACAGTTGATTAAAGGCGTTGGAGAATATAAGGATATGGAAGTGGTCAATGCTCAATTTTTAAACTCCACATCAGATAATCACTTTCAGATACACGGGCATCGTAACGTTGCAGATTCACCAATCCAAATTAATAAAAGATGTTTTTGTTTGGAAGGAAAAATAGAGTTTGGAGGAAATCTCAGGGTTGTTACACTCGATAATGAAGGATTTAACACTATTGAAGTAAAAAATAATGTTTTTAAGGAAATTGAGGAAGAAATTAAACCTGTTCAGTCTGAAGAAATTGTAGTTTCTAACATGGAATTAATACAAAAATTGCGTGAAAATCGCTACATTAGAGAATCTAAGTTTGGTCATATATCTTCATTTAATTTTACAAAGGATGCTTTTTATAAGAAGATTTGGGACGATCAAACTATGAAGGCCAGAGGATTATTCTTTAATGTTGAAAACGGAGAGATAATTGCCAAAAGTTTTCTAAAATTTTTCAATATCAATGAGCGAGAGAACACTAAACTAGATAATCTTAAAAATGTATTCCAATTTCCTGTGACAGCTTGGGTAAAATATAATGGATTCTTAGGGTTAGTAGGTTATGATTCTTCTAGAGATACATTATTAATTAGCTCAAAATCAAATCCTAATAGTGAATTTGCAGGATATTTTAAGGATATATTTAATAATATTCTTGACGAAAAACAACAATTTGAAATTAAAGAATATCTCAAGGAACAGAAATCTACTTTAGTATTTGAAGTTATTGATCCTACGAATGATCCTCATATGATTAAATATAGTTTTCCTCATTTAGTGTTATTGGAAATTGTAGAAAATAATATTAATGAACATAAGGTAAAATCTTATGAAGAGTTGCAATTATTCTCTAACAAATATAATCTTCCATTGAAAGTAAAGGCAAAAGTTTTAGATAATTGGAGAGAATTTTATCAATGGTATGAAGAAGTAACCGCAGATGATTACAAGTATAAGAATCAGTATATTGAGGGATTTGTTTTAGAAGATACGGTTGGATTTATGACAAAGGTTAAATTGCAGTATTATGGTTTCTGGAAACATATGAGAAGTGTTAAAGAAGATGTTTCTAAGAATGGATATACTAAGTATACTAGTTCCTTGACTACACCTTTAGCAAATGAGTTTTATGGATGGTTAAGACAGCAAACTAGAGAGGTATTAAGGAAAGATATTATTACACTTAGAGAAATGTTTTATTGCGAGAAAGAGTAATGGTTTGGTTAATTTGAAAAATTAATTTGACTTTCCACAATAAACCATGTATACTAAAGTAAGAAATAAAATTTATGTTTTAATGAAAGCGAGGTAAATACATAAATGAAAAAATATGATGTAGGTTTGCTAGTAGGTCGTTTTAATGTATTTCATATAGGTCATAAATCACTTGCAGATTTAGCATTGACCATGTGTGATAGATTATTAATTCTTGTAGGTTCTGCTCAAGAAAATGGTACATTGCGAAATCCATTTTCTGTAGAAACAAGAATTAAAATGATTAAGGAAATTTATCATGATGATAATGTTATTGTTTGTGGATTACCAGACTTAACAAGCGAAGATGATATTTCGGAAGAATGGGGCAAATATTTACTTGATAAAGTTCATGATATTATCGGAAAGAATCCAGATGTTATGATTTATGGAAATGATGAATCTAGGTCAGGGTGGTTTGCTCCAGAAGATATAAAAGATATTATGGAAATTGTTGTACCTCGTTCTGAAATACCCATATCCGCAACTGAACTAAGAAAGTTAATGGTAAGTAATAATTGGTTGAAATGGTGTGATTATCATAGTTTAGAATTGCATAAATATTTTTATGATTTACGTTTAGAGTTGATGAATTGTACATATTATAAGGAGAATTAAATCATAAAATAAATACTTGACAAACTACTCAATGCCGATGTATAATAAATCATAAAGTTAATTCAAGTAAAACTTTTTAGATATTGAAAGGATGTGAATTGAAACATGGGGAAAGAGGTATATACATAACTATTTCAAAGTAATGTAAACTCCATTAAACCAATAAATAAAATTATGAAAGAAGGAAACTTAAAAATGAAAACATCTTATGAAGAAATTGTAGACGTACAGGCAATTGGAGCACCACAAAACACTCGTAGTTTAAATGAAATTCTTGCAAAAGCAAATCAAGAAAAACTTCAACCTGCATCTAAGAACGTAGAGCAAATATTGGTAATTGGAATTGATATCCAAAATGATTTTTTAGAGCAGGGAGCTTTAGCAGTACAAGGCAGTTGTGCAGATACAGCAAGATTCACACAATTCATCTATGATAACATGGATAAAATTGCTCAAATTGCAGTATCAATTGATACTCATAACCCATTCCAAATCTTTCATCCTTGTTGGTGGGTAGATACAAATGGTATTAATCCTACTCCATTCACACCAATTACTCTAAAGGATTTAGATGATGGAAAATGGTTTCCAGTAGTTGATCCAATTCGCTCCAGACGTTATGTTGAAGGATTAGAATCAAAAGGTAAGAAAAACTTATTAATTTGGCCTTATCATTGCCTTCAAGGAACTCATGGGGCAGCATTAGAAAATCAGTTTGCTAACATGGTTTATTTCCATTCGGTTGCTAAGAAAACAATGGTTAATAGAATTGTTAAAGGTACAGATTGTTTCAGTGAGATGTATGGACTGTTCGCCCCTGAATTTGATGAAAAAGGATTTATAAACTTAGATGTTTTAAATAAAATAGCTAAATTTGATAAGATCGTAATCGCTGGTCAAGCTTCTGATTTCTGTGTATATGAAAGTATTAAACAATTACTAGAGTTCCACAAGAGTAATCCAAAACTCTTAAAGAAAGTTTATATCTTAGAAGATTGCATGTCTTCTGTAATGGATACACCTGAACAGAAAAAGATTAGATATGATGAATTAAAGAAAATCTATAAAGTAAACATTGTAAAATCAACAGACTTGGTTCTGTAATTTAAAAATAATGAATAAACCTAAAAACTAAAATATAAGAAATGAGGAATATTAAAATGACAGTAGAAACAATGGATATTTTAGGACTTGATGATATTGAACAAGAAAATACTTCAATGGATGATCTTAATAGTGAAAACATTAATTTAATCTTTATTGCGATTGATGAATCTGGCTCAATGGGTGGATATATTCAAGATATGAAGAAAAATCTTTCAGAGTTCAAAAGTGCATTAACCGATAGTAAAGAATCAGATGAAATGCTAGTGGCTAGAGCTAATTTTCATGACAGTAATATTGATATTGGAGGATATAAAAAGATTGAAGAATTTGATACAGCATACAATGTCTATGGGATGACACCGTTATATGATGTAGTTGTTGATGGAGCAGAGAAATTAGTTAATTATATGACATATCTAAAGAATCAAGGTATGAGAGTTAAAGCTGTATTTGCAGTATTCAGTGATGGAGAAGATACCAGTTCAAGAAATAGTGTTAGTCAGGCAAAGAATGTTATCACAGACTTAAATAGCAAAGAGGTCACGACTGCATTTATCAGCTTTGGTTCAAGTGCTATGAGAGAAGCAAAGAATATGCAATTCAAAAATATTCTTCAGGTTGGTTCTTCTGCTAGTGAATTACGAAAAGCATTTGATTGTCTGTCTAAATCGGTTATTGAAAGTTCAAAATCAGTAGTTGCAGATCAAGACGGATTCTTTGCAATGACAGATGATTCTTTCACAATGTAATTAAAATAAAAAGAATAGTTCTGTTATGATAAAGTAGCAGAACTATTCCCTAAATGGGAGGCAACAATGTTTATTTGTAAAATAGGTTACGAACATATTGAAAAAGGATTAAATTGTCAAGATTTTGGTTTTGAAAATTCGGATCATAAATGCGTAATGGATGGTTGTTCTGAAGGAAAGCATTCTGAAGTTGGTGCTAAATTATTTGGACATTTGCTATCACAAGATAGATATTCAATTGATGATATATTCGGAATGTTATCTGACATTTTCCCTAAATATGAAGATGTTCGCAATCATTTGTTATTCACTGTGTTAATTGTATCTGAAACTAAAGAGGATTATATAGTTGATGTTTGCGGTGATGGTTACATAATAAAACAAAAACATGATGATTCTATTGAATATGAAAAAATAGGCGAAGGCAATGCACCTGAATATTTTGCTTATAATTATGTTTCACCAGATCATTTAAGCAAATATAAAGACGGTGTAGAGTTTAAACGTCACTTACTATCTAAAATCGAATATAAGGCCGTAGGAGTAGCTTCTGACGGGTTAGAATACATTCTTAATAGTCCATTCAAGGAAGAATTTGAAAGACTATTATTAGAAAGAAAAGAATTTGCAATCAGAAGATTAATTAACCGTGAGCATAAATATTTTAAGGATGACATTTCAATAGTAATTTGAGGTGAAAGTAAATGAACGTAAGTGCTAAAATTCTAAAGCAAACTCCATTAGCCGAAGGCGGAGAAGGAATTATTTATGATTTGGGAGATAATGTTCTCAAAGTTTATAAAGATTCCGTCAATAAGCAAGAAAAATTACAAAAGATTAAATTATTAATGACTAAATCTCTACCTTCAAATATCATTAAACCTATTGATATTGCCTATGATTCACAGAAGAAATTCATTGGTTATATTATGCCTAAAGCAGAAGGTGAAGATGTTAAGAAATTAGGAAACAAGAAATATGTAAAAGTAAACAATATTACTATTCAAGACATTAGTAAGTTGGCATTAAGAATTAAAGAGACACTATCCATTTTACACAATCAAAACATTCTTATCAGTGACTTAAATGATAGCAACATATTATTCACTAAAGACTTTGAACCATATTTTATTGATGTAGATAGTTGGTCTATTGATAATATCAATTGTACTGTATGTATGGAAACATTTAAAGATCCTAAATTAGTTTCAAGTAATTTTACAAAAGACACTGATTCATTTTCTTTTGCGGTGTTATTATTTAAGATGCTGACAAGACTTCACCCCTATGGCGGTACAACTAATCCAGATATGGATATTATTCAAAGGATAAATAAAGGGATTTCAGTAATCGAAAATTCTAAGGTAATTGTGCCAAAGAATATTAATAAGTGGGAATTTATGTCTCCAAAGTTACTTACAGATATGAGAAGTATTTTTGAGCAAGGTAAAAGATTTTTAATAGATCAAAATCTAACAGATTTTATTACTAACTTAAAACTTTGCAGTACTCATGGCGATTATTACTATGGAAAATATAAAACCTGCCCTATATGTGATGGTAGTGCAGTAATGATCCAAGCTCCTACTAAGGTTGTTACTAATGGATCTATACCTTACATTGTTTTGATTGCCTCAAATGGTGTAAAAATGGTCTTAGGTGTTGATGTATTTATTGATGATAGTGATTTTGTGGTTCATAGTAGATCAAAAAAGAAAGTCAAATTGATTAATGGTAATAGATATTATTTCTCAAATGATGGAGAAAATGTTTTTACTGTGTCAAATACAGATATTTGTATTAGTAATAAAAAAGGCACATTTATATTTGAGAAGATTAATAAAAGTCAAGTTATTGTTAAAGATTCAGTAGTTTATTATATCAATTCAAGTTCTAATCTTGTTGAATTGACTGTAGGGAATATTGGCAATTCTTTGAGAACAATTACTAAAACGTCTTTTAACGCTATATTTGAGGTGTATGATAAGGATAATTACTTTGTATGCAATAATTATGATGGATTTAAAATTGTTAATGTTAGTGGATATAATTATCAAATGAATGACAATGACAAAATTATTAATTATGGGATGCATTATGATGTTGCGAAAAAGAATTGGTTATTTATTACTGAGGATGATAAGGTTAATTTTAAGACATTAATTTTTGATAAAAATAAGGTAGTTTATAGTAATGATTCTATTAGATATTCTACTGATTTAGGTAATTTATGTTTTAGTAATGGAGTAATTTTTAGTCCTAGTGATAAGGTTATTAGAGGATTTGGGTTTGAAAAGAATGTCTATAAGGATTTTGCTTGTGATGTGGTTAATGATGGATCTAGATTAATTAGAGAAGGTAGTAAATTTGTTGTCATTAATGAGAAAGAAGTTTATAGGTTGGGTTAAATATCTTAATAAAAGAGAGGAAGAAAGTAAAAATGAGAGTATTTTTAGGTGGGACTTGTGCCAATAGCGAATGGAGAAAAGAATTAATTCCAATGCTCAACATTGATTATTATAATCCTGTGGTATCTAATTGGACACCAGAATGTCAAGATGAAGAAATTAGACAAAGGGAGACTTGTGATTATGTACTTTATACTTTAACAAGAGTTTTTAGTACATATTCTATTGCTGAAGTGGTAGATGATAGTAATAAAAGGCCAAATAAAACTATTGTATGTATCACAAATGAAAAATTGTTAAATGGGAAATTAGCAATGAGTAGTCAGGATATTAAACATTTAGATGCAGTAGGGCGTTTAGCAGAGAGAAATGGTGCTTTGTATTTTAAATCATTAGAAGAAGTTGCAGAACATTTGAATAGTGTAAATAATTAACATAAAAGAGTTATTTTAATTGAGGAGGTAAATTGAATGAAAGAATATTGGAATCGTCTTAAAATTAATGATATTAAAAATGTTTCATCAGGTGTTGGAGGTAGTTATTCATATACGGGTGGTGACAATGAAGAATATTTTGATGTAATAATGAAAGATGAATCTAAACATACTTTTCATTATATAACCAAAGATAAAATAAGATACGGAAGAATAGCAAGAAAAGAATTAAAACAAATATTAAATGAACGAGATAATGTTTCAGAAATGTATTATTTATATACTAGTGTATTTGCCAGAATTAATGGAGAGTCAATTAAAGTTGGATATGAAGTAGAAAATATCTTAGATGAGTATGAAAATTTCAGCTTATTAGAAATTGACAAATTAAGAAAAGAGTTTAAAATTGGTGATAAAGGTTTTAGAAGTCTAGTGTATATACAGGTATTTGAAATAAAAGATAATAAAATAATGAGGCCAATTGAACAAAGATGGTTGGATCAATTAAGTAATATGGGCTATGATATTTCAAAATTAGAACATACACTTAAAGAAAAAGATATTTAGTAATTAGAGTTGCTTCTAAAGAAAAGAAAGGATGATTAATTCTCATGAAAGATATTTTTAACTTTGAACTAGATGAAAAGAATAAAAAATTGTTTCCTACTTGTGATTTCGTATTCAAAGCAGAGAAAGAAAATGATGGCAAGTATAAAGTAACTTGGATTGAAGATGGAGAATTAGAGCAATCGTCTATAGAAGAAAAGAGGATGAAACATGGATTAGAAGAAGGATATTGGGTTGTAAAAGAAGAATTGATATTTGAGGATTAGGAGGTAATTATTATGGATGAAGCATTTAAAATTCATGCTCATTGGGAAGAAAATGGGTTATATTATATTGATGCAGATTATGGTCAATTGAGTACAGATAATAAAACTCAGTATGCAAAAGCAATAAAAGATGGTTTTATTATCATTAAGGTTGAAGAATAAATGTGACAATGAGTTAAATTTGAGTAGAATTAAAAGGAGAAATGTTAAGAATGAATATTACTATTAATAGTTGTATCGATTGTGCTTCACATCAAGTGTTGCCAGATCCAGACCCTCATGATTGGTTTTGTGACGATGATGTAAAAGTTATTTGCAAATTAAACAATAAAGAAATTACTTGTGCCTGTAGACCTTATAATATTAGAAAAGAATGTGATATTCCTGAATGGTGTTTTAAATTCAAATAAGAAAGGTGTTTAAACACAAAATGATAAGTAACGATCCATGTCCTTACTGTAAAAGTCTTGATATAAATATCGAAGATGTTATTTGGGTATCGTTTAATAATGAAGGTGAAGGAATTACAGATATTAGACACTATTGTCAAACTTGTAAAAATTCATATCCAGTAATGATAACTTTTAATTATTCCGTAACCAAAAGAGAATATGGGAAATAACTTCAATGAACAGCTTTAACGTATAAGAGAGGAGAACACTAGATGAATATAATGATGCAGGAAATTGATTTGCGTAGAGTAGAGGGATTAAATATCTCGCCATGTAAGGTTTCAAACATCAACGAAGAGTATGGAGAAATCAATATATTGACGGATGATAAAAGTATTCTGATGACACTGAAGTTACCACTTCAACAGTATAAGGAATTATTCGATGTTGAATAGAACCTAGCAAACAAGTCTTTTATAGTGGGTTAAAACAGTTTTCATTATGGCATACTATATACATATGGAAACTAAAGGAGAGTAGCAATGAGTAAGAATACTTATGGTGGTAGTGCAGTCCCAAATGGTGTAATGTTTTCTGACATGGATAATTATGCCATTGCAGTTAGAGGAGAAGATGGCACAATAAAAACAATCGTAGAAAGAGAAAAATCTTATATCCCAAGAATATTGTTTAAAATACCCATTATTAGAGGATTTGCAATGTTTTTAGATATTAGTGTTTTTAATAAACTATTTAAAGCTATGGAATTACTAACATTATCAGAAAAACCTAAATCGAAATTAATTAAAGCATTTTACAATATATTAGGATTAGTTTTTAGTTCATTTTTGCTATATACACTTTTCTATTTTTTGCCTAAGTATATATCATTATTTTTAGTAAGGATAATTCCATTTCTAAATGTAAACGCAGTTACATCTATTGTTTTTATGATAATATTTATTGGTTATATAATGACTGTTTTCTCGCACTTCCCAATGGCAAAAGAATTAAAGTATTTTCATGGGGCAGAGCATAAGGTTATTAATTGTTATGAAAATGGTGAAGATGTAAAAATTGAAAATGTAATAAAACATTCTACTTTACATCCAAGATGTGGAACATCTTTTATTGGTCTATTAATATTAAAAAAATTGTTAATTTTTAATATTATATTCTTTTTTATAGTAGCTCCTGTATGGGTAAAGACATTTGCGATAATTTTCTTATTTAGTTTGACATATGAAACGTTTCGTTTAATGAATAGAAAAGATATTAAAATTTTAAGTCCAATTAAAAAATTTGGACTATGGATGCAATCTTTTACTACAGCAGAACCAACACATGACCAACTTGAGGTAGCTATAGTTTCATTTAATTTATTATTAAATAATAGAAAAGGAGGTTTTAATGCATAAATTCAAAAATTATTGGAGAAAATTCTTTGTAATCCAGTCAGGAGCGATAATACTTTTATCAATAATTGGATTGCCAAGAAATATTGAAAGTATGTACTGGTGGATGGGTATTACGTTTGTTGATATGGTTGCTACCCATCCTGTATTTTATGAAGAGGAGTGATAAATAAAATTATGGAAGAAGATAGTAAAACACAAGAAACTAAAATAATACCATTATGGGCAAGAATTATATCATGGATATTTGGTGTAATTATTACACTTATGGCGGTGACTATTTTTATTATAGGTTCATGGACTTTGGGTGTTGGCATGGTTAAAGAGATTAGAGAGTTTGGATTACTAATGTCTTTATATACTTTTGGCATTGGGTCGTTAATATGTTTGTTTTCAGCATTCGGAGCAGTATTGTTTGTTTATATTGTAAAAAGAGTATTGAATAATATGTCAAAGTAAATGTAATATTCTATTGGAATGAGGTGATTGTAATGTAGAAATAAAAGTTTTTAGTTAGGTATAGGACAAAATGAAATTGTCTATACTATAATCACAAAGAAATAAAAGGAGTGTGATTATAGTATGCAAAGAGGAGATATATACTTAGCTACAGTACAAAATAATGTTGGAGGATCAGTGCAAACAATTTGTCAAAGACCAATGATAATTATTTCGAATCATATGAGTTTGTTACATTCTCCTGTTATTCACGCAATCCCTTTATCCAGTAAGGTTTTTAAGAAATGGATACCTACTCATGTTTCTGTGCCAATGGTTAGTAGTGGACTCTTAAAGGATTCAGTCGCACTTTGCGAACAAGTAATGTTGCTTCCGAAAGAGGTTTTTAGTAAGAAAATAGGTGTATGCAGTAGTTTAATTGTAAATAAATTAGAAGAAGGTTTAATGGTGCAGTTTGGTTTGTTTAATCATAATATAAGAAATAAAGTTGCTTATGCAAATTAAAAGAAAAAAGGAGTAGAGTTTATATGAAAGAAAAATTAACTGGTATATTCCACAATGAATTTAAAAAGCATTTGGTAACTAAATTCATTAGAAATGGGTATGTATTAATGAAGTATAAATATCCAAAGGTTATGATTCCTTTTACTTCTCCAATGGTACGATGGGAAAATCTAAATCATTGCGGTGGATGGAGTATGTGTGATGAAAATGGATTAGAATTATCAACGCAGATAAATCTTCTACAAGATGTTATTAATGGATTAAAACCTATTGGATTTTGCTATTCATTTAGTGAGGAACAAAAAGATGAATTTATGAAACTTATTATTGAGTCTAGGCTGCCTTATACAATAGATGAATTAGATTGGAAAAATCCAGATTTTCCAATAAGATATGGTTTTAATATTTGTCAACATGGGAAAATAGGTGATCTACTTGATATTGATGCGGTTATTGAATCATATAATTTACTAGATTCTTCTCATGATAAATGGATCTATAATTTGATAAAAGATAATCTTTTAAAAATTATAGATAATGAGTTATCAAATTATCTTACAGATTGGAATTATGGAAATCCTAGAACAGTTATTGAATCAGTAATAGTAGGACTTTTATTAGGATATCCAATTGAATCTACATACTCATTAATTACTTCTTAGGTGATTGGTATGATGATTGGAATTGTAAAAAATAAATATAATATTGCTTATGCAATTTAAGAAGGAGAGATATAATTTAATTGATTATTAATAATAAATCTTTTACTTGGCAAAGGAGTTTTGTCAAGTGTTAATAAGTAAAATTGGTATTACAGAATGGAACGGGACAACTAAAAAATGGTATGAAGAAAGAGGATATATTTTTACTAACTGGGGTGATAAATTCGAAGTAAAAATCGATGACCTATTAAATAATTCTCGTGTTAAAGTTGATGTTGAATGTGATGGGTGTGGTGAGTTATTAGAAGGAATAATATGGAGAAATTATAAAAAAAGTGTTAAAGATGATGGGAAATATTATTGTCACAAATGTACCATGCAATTGTTCGGAGGAGAAAAAACAAGAAAGACAAAATTAAAAGATAGTATTACTTTTTATCAATGGTGTTATGACAATCTACCTAAAGAATTTGCAGATTGGATATTAGACAGATGGGACGATGAATTAAATATCGATAAAAATGGAAATAAATTATCTCCAAAAGATGTTAGTCATAGTTCTAGGGGATTGAATGGTAAAGGATATTGGTTTAAGTGTTTGAAGCATCCAGAACATGGATCAGAGTTAAAAAATATATCGAGTTTTACAAATGTTTGTAGTGGAGTGAATCTTGATTGTATTAAATGCAATTCAATTTTTACAACTCATCCTCATTTAGTTAAATATCTAGTTAATCCAGAAGATGCATTAAAATATCCTGCTGGATCTTCAAAAATTAAATTGCCTATGCGATGTCCAGATTGTGGATATGAAAAGAAAAGAGAGATAAGTCAATTAAGAATAAACGGATTTTCTTGTCCTAAATGTTCAGACAATATACCATATCCAGAAAAATTTACGTTTAATGTGTTAGAACAGTTATTAAACAAAGATTTTATAACGCAACTAAATAAGTCTGCTTTTAAATGGTGTAGAAAATATAGATATGATTTTTATATAAAAAAGATTAACGGAATTTGCGAAGTTGGAGGATTGCAACATTATGAAGAGGTTGGTATTAACTGGGGTTCATTAGAAGATATCCAAAACAATGATTTTGATAAAGAATGGCTGGCTAGGAGTAATAATATTAAGAATTACATAATTATAGATTGTAGAAAATCTGAATTAGAATGGATAAAGAATAGTATTATGAAAAGTAAATTACCTAAATTATTAAACTTTAAAGAGGAAGATATTGATTGGTTGAAAGCACATGAATATGCATGTAGTAATATTATTAAACTAGTTTGTAATATGTGGGATGATGGAACTGACAACATATCAAAAGTATCAAAGAAATTTAAATTACATAGTGCAACTATTAGAAAATATCTAAAACAAGGTGCTAAATTAAATTGGTGCGATTACGATCCTAATAAAGAATTACAAAAAAGCAAAGAAAAATTAAAAAATAAACTAAGTATAAAAGTAATGTGTTTGACCACTGGTGAGATATTTAATTCTATAAAAGATGCAAAAAGAAAGTATGGTATACAAGATAGTGGTATATCCCAATGTTGTTACAATAAACAAAAATATTGTGGTAAACATCCTGTCACAAAAGAACTACTTAAATGGATATTTTACGATGAATATTTAATTAAAAATCAAACTATAGGATGGTATGATGAATATATAAAAAATCATAATTATAATAAAAAAGTAACATGTTTAACAACAGGAGAGGTATTTGATTCACAAACAGAAGCTTCAAGTAAATATAATATTAGAAGGCAAAATATATCTAAATGTTGTAACAATAAACGACAGTCTATGGGGAAACATCCAATTACAGAAGAACCTTTAAGATGGATGTTCTATAATGAATACATAAATACAATAGAGACAAGAGAAGAGGTGTTAACTATTGGTTGAGACACTGATAGTATCACTCATATTCTCTAAAATTCAACTATACATAAAACTAGGAAAACTCCAAATACATAAAGAATCATACCTCATAAAACCAATATTAAAAAGATGGAGTATCTATCCAATAATATTTATGTCAATATTTTACGTCTATCTACAATACACAATAATGAATCAGAATTACTATTTTCTTCAATATCAACACATAATAAAGAATGCTATATTAGGATCATATATGATTCTAGGACTTGATGTTTTGTTTAGGTACGAGAAGTATAAGGAGTATATTATCGCCTGTTGTAGTTTGTTGTGTGGCTTTACATTGAATAAGATTGTAATGAGTTTTAACAATAATCTTATGCCAATTTTTCCATCAGTATCTTATTCAACTGGTTATACACAATATAATATGATTATTAATGCTTCTAAATATGGAGATTTTCATGTTCTTGGAGATCATACAACAAATCTAATATTTTTATCTGACATATTTGATATCGGCACAAGTATTTGGTCGCCTGGGGATGTGCTATGTAGATTATTTGTTTTTATAATTGTTTATTATTCAGTTAAAGAGATTAGTAAAATACATATGAATAAAATGTTAAATCAATAAATAAAATAATGTTTGCATTGCACCTTGTCTTATGATATACTCGTTACAGGTTAAGAAATAGATAAGAAAGAGGCAATGCATATGCAAGGTGTAATAAATGCTTTATTGAGCACGATCTTGGTGAGCATACCAGAAGAATTGTTTTTAACGGGAATGACGCTAATATTATTGAAAAGATTTGATATGTTAGACATAAGAATGTGGAAGCAAAATTTAAAATGGATTATAATACCTGTTTTGTCAATGTCTGTAAATATAAATACAACAAAATATATATTACAATTGCCAAAAGTCACATGTTCATTAAGTTCATTGATAATATTTATTATCACATTTACATATATAATAAGAAAAAATAGTTTTGAATTCAAGAAAAGAGATTATTGTAAACTGTTTGTATGCATAATTTTTAGTCTGATAATGTTCGGTTTTCTTGAAGGATGTACTTATCCAATAATGCTATATTTAATGAATCAACCTCTTGATTTCTTAAATACCAATATTTTATGGAACTTCATATTAAGTATTCCGTCCAGAATATTAGGATTTTCAATAGTAATATATTTAATTATACAACACAACAATATCGTTGAAATTAAAATATTTGAAACTATTTCTAAAAATAGATTTTTATTGTATTCTTTTATTTCATTTACGATAATGTCTAATGTTATTGCGATTTATGTTTTAAAGCTTATTGGGTCTGATAGAATTTTAGAAAACAAAGTATCAATGATTGAACAAAGTTTTATCGTAATGGGTGCATTAGTAATTCCTGCTATTATATTATTTTGGATGTTACTATTAATCAATTATTTGTTGGTTAAAGAAAGACAAATACAACAGACTTACAAAAATCTTGTTATGCAAGATGATGTAATGCTTGATGTAGAAGATTTAGATGAAAGGAGGTGAAAACAAAATGAAAAAATATGCTATTATTGCAAGTGTTGTATGTATGGCTACTTCCATGTTCTCCACCGTGTTTGCTTCTTATTTTATTTCTTATCAACCAAAAACTCCTAGTTGCATGAAATAATCATTTCCTACATATAGGGAAGGACTTCGGTTCTTCCCTATAACCATAATATAAATTAATAAACAATTACAATAATTGTGTTGACATATTCATACATAGTAGGATATAATAATACTATCAGATAAAGAAAATTATTTATATCTTATTAAATATGAAAAGGATGTGCATTATTATGTTCAACAAATTATTTGCTAAATCAACCAACACTACTAACTCTGAGGAAAATACAAAAAAGGATTTTAAGAAATTAGCCAATTTAATTATGAATGCTAAAGGCACTCATAGGACTATTAATAATTTTGGAGCAGACTGCAAAATTGAAGGAGGGTACATAGAATTAATTATTCGTGAAAAAATAAATGCTTACCCAAACGTTCAAACTCTTAATGTTTTCGCAAATAATTCAGAAGGTAGAGTTTCATTGCAGGATCTGAAAATAGCATGTGGGTATTCATTGTATGAAAATAATGATTTGGAGCAAATAAAAAATATTCGAGTCAGAAGGGGTGATTTTTGTTTCGCAGATTTTGGAGACAAAGGGATAGATAGTGAGGTGGGAGGCCCAAGAATGGTGCTTGTGATTCAAAATAACAAGGGTAATGCGTGTTCTAGCAATTCCATCGTAATCGCCATGACCAGTAGATCCAAAGCAAAGATGCCTACTCACGTTTTTGCAAGCAGTAAAGAGTGCGGAATTCCCCAAGATTCAATTATATGTTGTGAATTACCAAACACAATATCAAAAAGGAGATTAATAGGAAAGAATGGAGTGTTTCAAAAGGTATCGGAATGCCCACCAAACCTAATGTTAAAAGTTGAAATCGCTCTTATGAAATCGGAGGGTGTTTTAGAAATACATGTAAATGAAGAAGAAGCAATTGAAGCATTAAAAAACCTAAATAAAGTTAAATCAATCAGGCAAAATCAATATCAAAATAATTATTCTAGTGCAGGTCAGCAGGTAGCCTATGCACGATAAAAGAAAGGAAGATTAAATAATTTAATGAATTTTATCGAATTTATATCAAATTATCTTGCTAAAAAATTAGCTACAAAAGTACCAAATGATAAATATCCAACTGTAGAAGATCAAATTGAGGTTTATACTTATGGTTTCATGGTAATCGTAGGAGCATTAATAAAAGGACTTATAATGGTGTCGTTAGCGTCTATCTTTGGAGTCTTAATGACCTCTATGATTATCACATTAACCTTTAGTAGTTTTAGAATAATTGGAGGTGGTTTTCATTTTAGTGACTATACAAAATGTATCACATTTTCTACCCTTCAATTCATAGTATCTGCATTAATAGTTAAACACACGCTGCAATATTGGTCATACATGGATATGCAAATATTATTTATATTTTGTTTAGCGATGGGACTATATATAATTTTAAAATATGTCCCTCGCGACACACCTAATAAACCAATTACAGAAGATTCTGAAAAATCAAAGTTCAGAAAATGGTCGTTATACTACTTAATATCATGGGCAATGATAATGACCATTTTCTTACTCTTTAATCTAAATATAATTATTATTGCAAGTTGCTTTGGATTATTACTAGAACTTTTCTCGATAAGCAATGTTGGTTACGGATTGTATTCTCTCTTAGATGAACAAAGTATACATAGATAATATATAATTTTCTTTCATAGTCCACGCATCCCCTATCCACTCCCATATTTGTCATACTTTATTCAATTAAATTTTCCATGATTTATGATATATTTACAGCAACAGTAATACATAATAAGTCCCAACCACCACAAATCAAACAAAAACGAAAGAAGGAATCCCTATGCAGACCATTGTCAATGCTATATTAAATATGCTATTTGTAGGAATACCTGAAGAATTATTTATCGCAATCATAACTCTAACATTCCTAAAAGAACTAGATAATCTTTTTGATATCTATATGTGGAAGAAAAATTTAAAATGGATTTTAATTGCAACTTTGCCCACATCTATATTAGTTAGCGTTTTACGATTTGTGATTGCTGTTCCTCAAATAGATGTAATATTGTCGGCAATGGCACTAATGATTATTTCAATGATTTACATAGTAATTAAAAATAGCGACAATATAAGTATCCCCTTGATACTAAAAACAGCAATCTACACACTAGCAGGTTTTGTAATCACTGGAATATTGGAATATGCATATTGTCCAATAATATTTTCACTATTACATAAGCCTCAAGAATTTTTTAATAATGTTTTTTTCTATAATTTTCTATTGGGTTTACCTGCAAGAATTCTTTATACGTGTATCATAACTTTTATCATAATGAAGAAAAATGGCAAAGTGAAAGTAAATTTATTTGATGTTATTATCAAGAGTAAATTCTTTATGGGAAGTTTTGCTGCGATAATAATGTCTGTAGTTTCAATAATTACTTATATTGCTAAACTGATAGAAAGTGAAAGTATTTTGTTTAGTTTTCAATTCATTGACCAATTTATCATTATTGTAATAATTACATCTACTCCTGTAATTTTGATTACTTGGTTATTAATTGTAATTAATTATTTTTTATCAAAAGAAAAACAAAAAATGCAGGTTTATGAAAATATTATTAATAGTGATAATGTGGATGATATTGCCAGTCAAGAAGATTATTATGCGTAGGAGGTGATAACAATGCTCATAAAGATAGTCCTAAAGTGCTATGACATTCGACCTATGTCAAATGACAATATTCCTATTTTAATAAATAAATAAAACACAACAATGTCGAAACACCGAACATAATAGAACATAATCCACAAATTTTTGGAATTTTGTTCATTGAAACTCGTACATATGTACGATATAATATTAACAAGGAGGTATTAAATGAATTAAAGCCCTATTTGTAGAATTTTCCATAAAATAAAATTAAAGGAGAAGTGAATGTATGGGATGTTTTAAAAAAGAAGAAAACGAACAATTAATTTGGGTTATTAAAGATCAAGATGGTAACTTTATCAATAAATCAAGTATAGGCAAATTAAACAATAAAAAATGGCAATACATAGCATTTAAAACATTCTCCCAAGAAGCAAGGGGATATACGACCAAAGAACATGCTGAGAAAGCATTGGTTTTCTTAAACGAAAAGAAAGTAGTTGCCGGATTGGATTTTTCCTTTCATATAGAACGTCTTAATTTAGAGAAAATAATTGATGAACATACGGTATTCAAAGGCAATAATTTGGTTGTAGATGAGAAAGAATTATCATTAACGCCTTGTAGAATGGTAAGAACGAGAATGTGTCCATGTTCCCAAAACCTTGTTCCTTCTAGTATAGTCTAATAACTTAACATTTGAAGCATAATAAACTGCTCTGAGACCATGCCACTGAGCAGTTTATTATAAAAATAAGTATTATTTCTTGACATCATTAGGAAGTCTATGGTATTATATTATATAAGTATGATAGTGATGTGAAGGAGTGATATTTAAATGTTAAAAGAAAAATCAGTTGAGTTAATTCAAGAATTGAACGTTTTAATTAAAGAATATGCATCGAACGACAAGGTAAGAAAAATAATTGTTGAAGAGTTTGACAAAAGAAATATGAAGGGTAGTTTGGCAGTTGGTATTCTAAATAAAAACAGAGAATTATCCACATTAGATATTGATGAAAGTAAAGATTTAATAATGTTATTTATTTTTACCATGAGTATGTATAATGCATTGACATATAAGGAGTCAGAAGATAAAGAACCATTGGGGAAAATTGAAGAGATATTAAGAATTGATCCCAAAAATTATTTTAATGAAATTGAAATTGAGAACTTAAATGATTATAAATTTGAAAAGAAAGTAGATAAAAAAGACGAAGTTATTGTTTTTTCTAAAATGAACAGAATTGCCCCTGGATTTTATTCTGGATATATATCAGGAAAACATTTTGCTGAATTAGATGCTGGAAATGAATTTATCTATAATTTTAAGACGCAACGTGACCCAATTATTGATGTATATGGAATGAAACGAATACATTTAAACAAAACAAATGCAAAAGAAATTAGAGATGGTGTTCTTTCAGGAGATCAATTCCCAACCACTATAGTAATAAATGTTCTTAAAGATGGTACAGATGAAATATATTATGATGAAAAATCTGGTGATCTGTCTATTATTTCAGGAACTAAAAACCTTGTTGACGGATTTCACCGGAAAGTTGGAAATAGCCTAGCTTTCGCAGTTAACCCTGACATACAGTTTAATTGGTTATTAGTTGTAACAAACTATAGTGAGATTAGAGCACAAAAGTATATGGTAGAAATCAATAAGCAACAAAAAATGAAACAAGAGCATATTAAGAATATGGATACTGCTAGTCTTGGCAATGTAGTCGTGGATGCAATTAAAGATATTGATACCTCTGAATTTGCAGATCAAATAAAGGATAATGACAAAGAAATTGGTCATTTCGAACTTGAACATTTCGGTATGGCAAAGAAGTCAACTTTGGTTACAGCTATCGAAGAGTGTTATGGGGATAGACTAACTAACAAACTTCAAATAAGGCCAATTGCAAAGCATATAGCAAATGTCATGGATTATATCATTGGATTGAATGTTGAAGCATTCATGGAACATCCTGAAGCAACTCAGAAGGTAAGTTATATCAACCATAAAAATATGTTTGCAGGATATATTGCATTATCTGAACGTTTATATGGTGTTAAAAAGTGGGAAGATATACTTGAAGAGATTTTAGATAAAATTGACTTTAGTATGGAAAATTCATTTTGGGATGATATTAAATTAAGTAAAGAATCAGACATGAAAAAATCTACACGTACAAATCTTTATAAATTCTTTCAAAAATTAATTTAATGGAGGTGCTTTGAAATGACTAAAATTGAAATTACTAATGATGAATCACAAACTGAAGACAAATTAGTATTTGAAGTAGATCCAGAAGTTAAGGAAGAATTTTTAGAAAAGCAAATGAAGTCCACTAGAAGTTATTATCGTTATGTTTTACAATTAGCAGATGACTTCG
>Ga0209728_1000217_pt1 | contig 54815 bp, 61 predicted proteins | sample RifGroD1_FD_183997 | JGI IMG/M metagenome (GOLD analysis project Ga0209728, IMG submission 183997) | Groundwater microbial communities from Rifle, Colorado, USA - Groundwater D1 (SPAdes) (version 2) | ecosystem: Environmental > Aquatic > Deep subsurface > Groundwater | place: Rifle, Colorado... | reverse complement strand
ACCGAGGCCGTGTGTCTCAAGGCCGTTGAGCGGAACGGGGATGCCCTGCAGTATGTCAAGGACCAGACCGAGGCCGTGTGTCTCAAGGCCGTTGAGTGGAACGGGTATGCCCTGCGGTATGTCAAGGACCAGACCGAGGCCGTGTGTCTCAAGGCCGTGGAGAATGACGGGTATGCCCTGCGGTATGTGCTCAGCTTTGACCTGTTCACGCGGCTCGCGGCACTTTTCAAAATCGAAATTTCTGCGTGACCTGCATGGCCCACGCGAAACTATACCAATACCACGGTGAAATGGTCACTGTTCACTACCTGGCCATGCAGGCATCAGGCGGAGCCACTCTTTGCACCATGCGGAAGTGGCTCAAGAAGATGACCCCGCAGGAGGCGGTAGAAAAAGCCAAAGAGGTCGCAGCGAGCAGCGATAAATGCCCGTGCGGGTGCGGTGGGCGGGTTGGGAAAAATAAGCGGTGGGCGAATGGCGGAGCGTGCAGGCATCGATTTTATTCCTCCGAGGCGAAGGCCGGCAGGCTGAAGCCAAACAGCATCGACGTGTGCATATGGTGCGGGGAGCCGTTCCCCCGGTACAAAGATGTGCCTCACTCGATGAATAAGGAAACCTGCAACGTGGCGTGCGGAAACGCGATGCGTAGCGCCATGGGACTTGGTGCGATGCGGAAGAAGGGGCCAGTAAAGAAGGCGACGACGACGGTGAAAGCGAGCCAGCGGGCATCGCATTGTTTCCGCCAGGAGGGAGCGCGGATAGTCAGGTGCGCTCTGTACGCCGATAATTGGGGCAAAAAACTTGGTTGCGTGTGCCAAGGATACAGGCCGGAGGGAAATTAGCATGGGCACGGTGGCATGTTTCCGGGGATGGAAAGAGTACGAGTCGAACATTCATAGCCTGCGGGTAAAAAAAGGATTGACCGTGGCTGCTCTCGCCAAGGCAGCCGGATGCAGCTCTGGGCAGGTCGTCAGCCTGGCAAACGGTACCTCTTCCCCGCAGAACGAAAACACGGGGAAGGTAAGCAAGTCGGCAATCGGCGTTGCGCAGGCTCTCGATGCCAGGTTGGACGAAGTTTTCCCTTCCTATTTCTGCGGCATGACCCCGAAAATTGATGACGAATCGTTGCTGACCATGACCGTGAGCAGCGGCACGTTGAGCTATGTGGACCCGGCCGGCGAGTATGAGATGGCCGAAATGGCAGTGGTGCTGTCTGCCGTCATCGACACACTCAGCAAGAGAGAATCGCAGGTGATCAGAATGCGGTTTTTAGAAGGATTATCCCTAGGGGAATGCGGCGCGGTCCTCTGTGTATCGAGGGAGTATGTGCGCCAGTTAGAGAAAAAGGCATTAAACAGATTGCGGCATTCGAGCAGAGCTGAAAGACTGCTGCCGTACTCACAACAGTCAAGGAGCAAAGATGCAAACAAATGAAACACCACGGGACTTCTCTGATTTCATCACGGATCTGAGGCATGGGAATTGTCACCAGGAACTGTCGGAAGGGCTTAACCTGCTGACTGAGGCGGTGGCAAAACACGGGAAGGTTGGGACGCTCACCCTCACCATCAAGGTAAAGCCGGAGGGCAGCAGCCAGGTGCTCATCACGGACGCAATCAAGGTGAGCAAGCCGGAAGCAACAAAGCAGCCGACATTCATGTTCGTCACGCCGGGGAACAACCTGGAGCGCGAAGGCGTTACCAGGCAGATACGGATCGAGGAGATGAAGGAAGTTGTGCCTGGGGCGAAAATTACTCAACTCAAGGAGGTAAATGCAAAATGATTGAAGGAAAAGATTGTTGCAATGAAATGGCTGCTGTGCTGAACGCAGGCATGTCACTCGGGCCGGTCCAAACCGTAACAATGCCGAGGATGCAGTATGCCATTGTCCCCGAGGGGGCAACGCTTAAATCACTGAAGGAATTCGCGGACACCCCGGCCAGATGCGCGGGGCACGTCAATGTGGACGATGTGCAGAGTCTGCTTGATTATTGGGAGCAGTTCAGCTCCGGGTCCAGCATTATTTTTGCCGATTATGACAAAAAGAAAATTGTGACGGTGCTTGATTACCATGCGAGCAGCTTTGCGCCCGGCTGGAAAGATCACACCTGCACGTTCTCCCTGCAGCAGACCATGGAGTGGAGACGGTGGACCGGCAAAGACAAGAAGGCCATGAGCCAGGTGGAATTCGCCACCTTCATCGAAGACAACCTCATAGACATCATCGAGCCTGATTCCGCCACTATCCTTGAGGTTTCCCGCAACCTGGTCGCCAAGAAAAAGGTTGAGTTCGCGTCAGCCATCAGGCTGGACAACGGCGCCCATGTGTTCGCCTACAATGAAGAGATCAAGGGCACGACAGCCAAGGGGCAGATTGAGATCCCGGAAGAGTTCATCATCGGCATCTCCCCGTACCGCGGCTTTGATGCATACAAGATTAAGGCTCGCCTGAGATACCGCATTCACGACAACGGCCAGCTGCTTATGTGGTTCGACCTGTTAAACCCCGAGAAGGTGGAAGAAGACGTGTTTACCACGGCGGTAGGTATGGTGCGGGAAAAAACGAACAGGCCCGTATTGTTGGGAAGTTTCTAAGGATGGGCAGTTTCTAATAAAAGAAGCCCGCCTCTTTCCCAGAGGCGGGCTTCACGCCGAGCCCATCACGGCTTGGCCAATTCACAACAATCAAAAAATACAAAATACAGCCCGATGACGGGCAAGTCAAGGATTCAATGCAAGAGATCGTTCACATAGACCTGCGCGGCATATCATTGGTTGCCATCGGACATTATCACCCGATGGAGCCAGGCGAGCCGCAGACTGGGTTGGCGGAGAAGGACGGGGAATTCGTGGTGTCGCGTCTCGATGCGATCACTCCAGAACTTCGTGCGGTTTATGACTGGATACTCGGCGAGTTCGAGGATGAAATAAACCGTCTCGCGACAGAAGAATATCACCGGGACCACTGGGGGAATAGGGATGATAGAGGTTAGCATCGATAAGCAGGCAATAGCCGCTGTTGAAGAGAGGCTGGTGGACCATGCCTACTCTGAGGAAATAAACAAGCACATCGCAACAGCGGCGAAATGCGCGGATAAGAAAATCTTCAAGAAGTACGGCCGTCCGGAGAAATGGTCCGGCATAAGCAATGAAGAGCGGGCAAAACGGCATGACGAGTGGAGTGCCGATTACCACGCGACCATGAACACCCTGACGAAAGAAGCTGGCGTCAGGAAAATCTGAGTACCAAAAGGAGCACAACATATGACACCGGAAAGAGCAGAGATTATCAAAGTTACCCTCCCAGACGGGCGGGAAGCGCGGTGCGTCATCAAAGGACGGCCGTATTGCGAGAGCGATGTCGAGATTTCCCAGATGATCGTCGGCAACGAGATTTTCACCGTCACCAGGGTGCCGGAGATCGAGGCCGTTGAGACATTATTCCGCAACGAAATTTACAAGGGCCTGATGGAGCGGCGGGGGAAGGTGGAGCATGTTTAAACCGGCGATCAAGACGAAGCTGAAGGCCAGGATAGCGATTGAAGGTCCGAGCGGTAGCGGTAAAACATATTCAGCCCTCAGGATAGCCAGGGGCCTTGTCGGCCCTACCGGGAAAATTGCCGTCATCGACACGGAAAAGGATAGCGCCAGGCTCTATGCCGATGAATTCGCTTTCGACCATGCGCCCCTGACCGAGCCGTACACCCCGGAGAAATATACCAAGCTCATCAAGGAGGCTGCCGCTGCCGGCTACGATTGCCTCATCGTCGATAGCATAACCCACGAATGGGCCGGCGATGGCGGTATCCTTGATATCAAGAGCGGTACGCCTGGCAACGAATTTACGGCGTGGCAAAAAGTGACGCCCAGACACAACGAATTCGTTAACGCCATGCTGAACGCCGATTGCCACATCATCGCCACCATCCGCAGCAAGCAAGCCTATGCCCTGGAGCAAAACGACAAGGGGAAGCAGGTGCCGAAGAAGCTGGGGATGCAGGCGCAGCAGCGTGAGGGCCTTGATTATGAGTTCACCGTCGTTTTGAAGATGGACATCTCTCACATGGCCTGCGGCGACAAGGACCGGACCAAGCTCTTTCCGGTCGATAGCTGGTTCAAGCCTACCGAGGAAACCGGCGAGGCCCTGGCCGCGTGGCTGAATTCAGGGGCGGAACCGGAAAAGAGAGAGCCTGTCCAGACTCCACCTGATGTGCAGAAAAAAGAGATCGGCGACTACATCCAGATCATGGATGTCGCGAAAGACCTCAAAGACCTGACCAGGATCTTCACGGAAAATGCGCCTTCCATTCGGGCTGACCTCGGTGAAAAAGGCATCGTGCAGATTAAAAAATACAACCGAGACCTGGCTGAGGCGGCCGGATGGATAACCAAAGGTGCGGCGTAAATGGCGGCAACGAAAAAGAGGCCGGAACGTTTTTTGATGAAGGTCATCAAGGGCGGGATAGCTCCGGAGAACAGCTATGTCGCCGGCAGGTTGAACGCCAAGGGTTACAAGGTCGGCGATATCCTGTTAATCAGCGCGACCAAGCCGCGCCTGCCATGGTATCACCGGTACGCGCATAAGATCGCGCAGCTGGTGATTCAGAATGTCGAGAGGTTCAGGCAATATACAGATCCGCACCTGGTCCTGAAAACGTTGCAGGCCGAAAGCGGGATCGGGTGTGAAATCATCATCCTGAAAATCCCCAAGGTTGGATTTGTCGAGCAGCGGTTGCCCCACTCTCTATCGTTTGAGCGCATGGAACAAGGTGAATTTGAGGAAACAGTCAAGGGCCTGTGCCGCCATATCGGCGAGGAATACATGGGCGGCATGAGCCCGGAGCAAGTACAGGCCATGATAGAAATAATGCCGGAGGAAATATAGATGGTCTGGGAAACATTAACGACGGGAGACGGAAGACTGAAGGTTGAAGAGCGTAAGCATATCAATGACCGGTTCCCAAACTTTTACAGCCAGGACGGGGTTTTTTACCTCCTGCAGTGCTTCGCCTGCGACAAGAACGGCAGGCAAAATGGGAGCGCCGCTGTCTCTTCCGGGAAATGCGACCTGTGCGGGTGGGACAATGCCGGCAAAAAATGACGATTACCGAGATTTCATCCGCCGCAAGCCGTGTGCGGCCTGCGGGCGCCCTGGACCATCAGAGCCGCACCACCACCGGACAGCGACAAACAGCGGCATGGGGCAGAAGCCGGATGATGCGTGGCTCCTTCCCCTGTGCTCAGAGACATGCCATGTCCCCGGAGTTCACCGGATTGGTCAGGAAGATTTTTTCAACCAGGCATGCGTGGAACCATTAATAAAAATAATCGAATTATTAAACGAATATATGGAGATGCAACGATGCAAGAAGAAGCGCAGGTAATTGATATTGGCGAGGACGATGGCGGCCAGGGCGAGTTCCCCGTGGCTAACTTGAGCGTGACGGAAACAGCCCTTGCCGAGCTGAAGAGCAAATATACCGAGGTGCCTGACTGCCGCACCAAAGACGGGTACGAGCTGGCCAGGACCGGGCTATTCGAATTGCGTACCGTCAGGGTGCGGGTGGAGAAGAGGCGCAAGGAGTTTAAGCGCAATGTTGACGAAACAGCCAAGCGGATCATCGGGGAGATCGTCAGCCTGGAAACACCGCTCAAGGACGCCAAACAGGTTATTGACGATGAGAAGGCTGCGGAGCGGGCCGAGAAGAAGCGGATGGAGGAAGAGCGCAGGACTCTGGTTATGGAAAAAATCAGCGTGATGCGCCAGGTGGTCAACGGCGCCTACGGGAAAGCAGCAGCCGAGATCATGGCGCAGATCGCCATTACCGAGGCTGTCCAGATCACGGCGGAGGAGTTCGCCCCATTCGAGGAGGTCGCACAGGCCGCGAAAGAAAGCACGCTGGAGCTGCTCTTCTCCATGCGGGCCAGGGCCGTAGCCCAGGAGAAAGAGGAAGCGCGTCTTGCTCAGGAGAAAGCAGAGCTTGCCGCCGAGAAAAAGCGCCTCGCCGACGAAAAGAAAGCGCAGGAGGAAGAGAAGGCGAAACTTGCGGCGGAACGGGCCGCCATTGAGGCAGAAAAGACGGTGGTTGCCTTGAACAAGGATATTGCGGACGCCGACAGCCAGGAGGCCGGGAAACCTCACAGCGACGATTTAAACGGCCCTGTTGAAGAGAACGAGAATCAGGAATTCGTATGGGTAGATTACTCCATGACTCTGGGCTGCTCAAATGCCAACATCAAGATTACGCCGAAAGACGAGATCAAGGTGAAAGATCCTGAGCCAATTTATTCTGGCAGTCTGTATTTTAACCAGGACGATGCGGACAATGAGACGGAAGAAGCTTACCCGTGCAACAACGAAAGCAATACCACTCCAGCGGTCATTGAGTGCTGGGAAATCTCAGCTGACAACATTTGCGTAGCATCAGCGGCCGATGAAGTCGAAGACTCCGACCGCAAGGAAGAGGCCATGGCTGCCATGTATGCGGTGCTGGAGATAGCCATGGAGAAAGATGTAGATCTGGCCGAGGCCATCCTTGAGGCTATCGTAAACTCGCAGATCCCGTATATCGAGTTTGTGGGAAAATAGTAGGTGTAGATGCGGAACAAGCGGAGCTGAATGGGGCAGGGTGGAGCGAAAGCTTTGAAGCTGCTGCCTCCCCACATCTTTCAAGATAATAGGATTGTCTCGATGGCTGAAAAATACAGAAAAGTTGACCCGAGATTTTGGAAAGACGAGAAGATTTTTAAAATGACAAGGGATGAAAAGCTGGTGACGCTCTACGTTTTCACTGCCCAAGCCAACCGGATAGGGATATTCCTTTTCTCGCCAGCTTTGGCAGCCGAAGACTTGGGTATGGTTCCCGAAACGTTTCGGGAACGTTTCGAGAACGTTTGCCAAGCCCTTGGCTGGGGGTTCGATAAAGGTGCCAGGGTGCTCTATATTGACACCTGGTGGAAGTACAATGTGCCGGAGAATCGCAACGTTCTTTTAGGCAATTTAAAGGACGTTCACGACGTGCCGTCAAATGTGTTTTTTAATCGTTTTTACAATAACTTAACATACCTTCCCGAAACGTTACACCAAACGTTCCTGGAACGTATACCCAAACCATACCCAATACAAGAACAAGAACAAGAACAAGAACAAGAACAAGAACAGGGGGCTCCCGCCCCTGATGTGAGTGCTGGAAAAAAAGCAAAAAAAGAAAAGCTCAGAGCCGAGGCTGATGAGGTCATCGGGTATCTCAACGAGAAATGCGGAAAGTCTTTCAAATTTTCAGAGAGCAGTAGGCTTTCAATCCTTGGTAGATTCGGCGAAGGGTACACGGTCGATGATTGCCGGCGAGTGATCGACGCGAAGCTGCAGGATGAATATTTTCAGGCAAACCCTAAGTTTTATCGTCCGGAGACACTTTTCGGAAAACAGAAATTCCCCGGCTACTTGCAGGAGGCCCCGCAGCCGAAAGCGGCCGCTGCGGTAAAAGTGCCGGTCCTGACCTGCGGGCAATGCTATTGGCTGGAGAAGCGATGCGCCGAAAAGAGGGGGAAGGTGAGAGCATCTTCTGCTGAAGGATGCGATACCTTCAGCGAGGCGGCGCATGAGTAGAATCCCGCCCCACAACCAGGACAGCGAGCAGCATGTGCTTGGCGCCTTGCTGCAGCGCGAAGATCTGCTGTTTGAGATTGATGTCGATTTGACGCCAGATTGTTTTTATTTCCCGGCGAACCAGGCCATCTATACGGCCATCCTCGCATTGTCGGAGAGCAACAGCCCGGTGGATATGATCACCGTCTGTAATCAGCTAAGGTTAGCCGGGGATATCGATACGGTGGGCGGCCCGGCATATGTCGCGCAGCTCACTGACTGCCCGGCTGCCGGGGCCATGGTGAAATACCACGCCAAGCAGGTGGTTGATGCTGCCATCCTGCGGCGGCTGATCGTTGCCGGCGAGCAGGTAGTCGAGCAATCGTATGGCCCGGCCATCGCAGCCGATGTGCTGGAGTTTGCCGAGCGTTCATTTTTTGAGATTTCGGTAGGGGGAACGAAGAGGGCCGGAGAATTTGAGTCTGTCAAGGTGCTGGCCCCTGGCGTGTTCGCTGGGGTTGTGGAGAAATCGCAGACCGGCGACCCCATCACCGGTGTTGCCACAGGGTTCGCCGATCTGGATAGCAAGCTGGCCGGCCTGCACCCGGCAGACCTGATTATCTTGGCCGGCCGCCCGAGCATGGGCAAAACAGCACTGGCCATGAACATCGTGACGAACGTGGCCGTGGCTGAGGGGAAATGTGTCGGGGTGTTTTCGATGGAGATGTCAAAGGGCCAGCTGGTCCAGAGGATGATCACGTCGATGGCCCATGTTGACGCGAGCTCTGTGCGGAAAGGATATGTCCGGACTGAGGACTGGCCGAGGCTGCAAGCGGCGGCGGAGAAGGTGGCGGGCCTTGATATCCACATCGACGACAGCCCGGCCCTGACGCCGATGCAGATCCGGTCAAAGGCCCGTAAACTTATGGTGCGCCACCCAGGCTTGTCGCTGATCGTCATCGACTACATGCAGCTCATGCGGGACAAGGCAGAGAGCCGGGAGCGGGAAATCAGCCAGATCTCCGGGGCGCTGAAGGCCCTGGCGAAGGAGCTGGACATTCCGGTGCTGGCGCTTTCCCAGCTCAACAGGAGCCTGGAGGCCAGGCCCAACAAGAGGCCGATGATGTCCGATCTCCGGGATTCCGGATCAATCGAGCAGGATGCCGATGTCATCATGTTTATTTACCGGGACGAGGTTTATAACAAGGCCCACGACAACCCAAGGAGGGGAATAGCGGAGATCGAGATAAGCAAGCAGCGAAAAGGGCCGACCGGGATAGTAGAGATGGCCTGGTTGGATAAAATAACGACATTCGCCGATTTGGCGATGCAATAAGTGCCGCGCAAAGGAAATTTTATGTTGACAAAGTCGCAGAGCATAAACTATCGTGACGCCAACGCAGCAGATATACTGCGTACTGGGTTGACGTCCAGGTATACGGTGGGAAAGAAAACCACCTCCAAGATTATTCAAGGGGGTATTTTTTTGCCCGCATCCATTCTTGCTCTCTTTGGGCAGGTTGGGGGGAGAACCGCAAGGTTCACCGCTCCGTATAGCGGCACGTCAATCCCCTCTTCCTGCCCATTTTTCGTTTTGACGGCGAAAGCTGGGTCTTATCAACCTTCCTATACGGAGGTAGACCAATGAGCAACGTCAATATTCCCACCACTGCATTAATCCCCATCACCAAAGACCAGATTGACGGCCAGCAGGCCAACACGGTAAACGCCCGAGACCTTCACGCCTTCCTTGAGATTGGAAAGAAGTTTACAGATTGGGTCAAAGACCGCATTGGGCAGTTCGGCTTTGCCGAAGGGCAAGACTTCGTAGTTGTGGAAGACTTGAGCACCCCAACTTCGGGAAGCCCAAAAGCCAGGGCGCAGAAGATTACCGAATACCACCTGACCCTGGACATGGCCAAAGAACTGTCCATGGTCGAGCGCAACGACAAGGGCAAAGAGGCCCGTTTGTACTTCCTGGCTTGCGAGCGCCAAGCCAAGCAAACCATTGACCCGATGGCCTACCTTAACGATCCTGCAGCCATGCGCGGCCTGCTGCTGACCTACACCACCAAAGTGCTTGACCTTGAGGAGGAAAAGAAAATCCTCCTGCCCAAGGCCACGGCCCTTGACCTGATTGCTACAGCTACAGCATCTTCCATGTGTATCACCGACGCGGCCAAGGTTCTGCAGGTGCAGCCGCAAGTTGTCCTCTTCCCGTATCTTTCCGGGGTTGCCAAGTGGATTTATCGTCGGGCTGGCGGCAAAGGGTGGCTTGGGTATCAGGACAAGGTGCAGCAAGGCCTTGTTGAGCACAAAGTCACTGAGGTAACGAGAGGTGACGGCACCAAGAAAATAACCGAGCACGTCTTAATTACCCCGAAAGGCCTTGCCAAGCTCGCTCAGGTTTTCGCGCAGGGGGCAACGGCATGATCAAGTCCAACGACCTCAAGTTGATTATCGAAGACCTGAACCGGGCCAATACTGCCATGATGGGCATTGGCAAGGTTTTAGAAAAAATCCTGGAAGATGAAGACGACGCCGGCAGCGACAACTCACTGCGCGGCAACGGCTTTATCAAGCACAGCCTGATGAACGGCATTGAAGTACTCTCCACCTTTGTCGATATGCGGCTGGGGAGTATGGCGGAGCTGGCCGGGATGGAGAAGCCGGTTTAACGGAGAGAGGAGCTCACTGTCCCTTGCCTTCTGGATTGGGCAGTGAGCTATAAATAAAACATGGCACGATTTGAGCCATAAACAAAGAGGGAGTTATGGTAAACAAGGCAATCATTATCGGGAATTTAGGTGGAGATGTGGACGTGCGCTACACCCAGAGCGGAACGGCGATAGCCAACTTCAATGTGGCTACCACGGAGAAATGGAAAGACAAGGACGGCCAGGCGCAGGAAAAAACAGAGTGGCACCGGGTGTCAGCATTTGCCAGGCTGGCCGAAGTGTGCGGGGAATATTTAGGCAAAGGCTCCAAGGTCTACATCGAAGGCCGCATCCAGACCCGCCAGTGGGAGGACAAGGACGGCAATAAGCGATACACCACGGAGATCGTGGCCAAGGAGATGAAGATGCTTGGCTCGAAGGGCGGAGATGGCGCGGGAGGGAGCCGGGAAGAGCCGCCGATGCCGGAAGACTCTGGATTCAGCGATGAAGTCCCCTTCTGATGGCTATGAACACAATTCTCGCCCTAGACATGGCGACGAAAACAGGGTGGGCGACATCCGGGCCGTCTGGTGTGGCCACGTCCGGCGTGGAGAATTTCCGGAAGCGGGCGGGAGACAGCCGGGGGATGATCTTCATCCGGTTCGAGGCCTGGCTGTCGGAGATCTGCCGGAGCGTCTCACCCCGCGTGATTGTCTACGAGCGGCCTCACGCTAGGGGCCGGGCAGCCAACGAGGTGCTGAACGGGATGCTGGCCTACTTGGCCGGGACCGCCGAGAAGATGGGCATCGAGTATGCTGATTGCCCATCTTCGACGCTGAAATTGTTTGCCACAGGCAAAGGGAACGCCAGCAAGGTGGAGATGATGGCGGCTTACCGGGCGAAGTGGGGCCGGGAGCCGATTGACGATAACGAGAGCGATGCCCGGTGGCTGTTGGAGTGGGGCCGCTCTCAATTTTGTACGGGAGGAGACAAGAACCATGACCAAGGATGAGCTGATGGCAAAAAAACATACTGATTGGCCTGATGATAAGCGCGGGGCCTTGGAGCTGGCACTGCGTGACGCGTATGCCGCTGGGTGCAATGCCGCTCGTTGTATGAGTTTGGACGTTGCCTTGAGCTACGCGCAGAGGACCGCGCCGAGAATAGCGGAGATGTTGGTTGGCGGCCATAAGGAAAAATAAATGTCAAAACGATACGGAAGAAACCAAAAGCGGCGGCACCGGGAAGAGATATCCCGGCTGAAAATAGAGAACAAGACAGAGCGCGCAAGACTGGAAGATTCGGAGCGTACCCGCGCATACCTGAAAGCGCAGGCAAGAAGCATCGTCGAAATTATCGAGAAAATATGCACGGGATCTGCCTGCCTGCCGCCGAGGGAATTTATCCATCGTCAGGGCGGGAAGCAGATGACGCGCAGAATGCCGATAGACAGGGAAAGAGAATGTTTCCCCGTGCGAGGTGGCATGGTGCCGAATGTGTTCAGCTCCGGCTTTGTCGATGTGCACGCCCTGGATATCTACCTGCAAGAGCACAGGGAAGAGATGAAGGCCGCGATCCATCTCCAGTACGGCGATGGAGAGGGCCATTCGGCCTACATGCTTTCGGTAAGTGCGTTGATGGCCAGGCCTGCGTATGAGATTGAAAAAGAGATTGCGCCGATGATTGCCGCTGAGTTGCTCTCGCTTTTGCGGCGTGGGGTGGACAGCGGCATGTGGCGGCCGCCGAGATGACCGACAGAGATAATCAGGGAGGGAGGAGAGCTGGATAATCGAAATGGGAGCACGGGCCGCTTGGCCGTGCTCCCATTCGGCGGCGGGCTATTCCGGCAGCCCACGGTACTGCCGAATAGCCTTCTCTATTGTCCGCCCCTGATCCCCGTGCTCGCGGAGCCAGGAGATCGCCTCCTTCGACAGCCGGCAGCAGAACGGGATTCTCTGCGGGTTGCTCTGCCGGGTGGTGCCGCGCGGACGGCCTGTTTTTGGTTTGTCGTTTGGCATGTCACCCCTCGTTGATGCCGTAATTCTCTTCGGCCTGTGCTGTTTTCAAATCGCGCCGCATTTTTACCATGGGGTCGATGGAGTAATGGCCACAATCCCCATGGCACCACGTCTCGCAGGCAAAGCAAAATCCAGAATCAATTTTTCGCTGGATGTCTTCAGCTTCTGCTTTTTCCCGTGCTGCTTTTCTGGCCGGGGCGCTGATCCACTTGTTTTTAGCCTTGCTGATGAGGTCAAGCAACTGCTCGTCGGTCTGATCATGTTTGTCAACATCATGGCCGCTGTCCAGGGCGTGCCGGCATTCCGCCAGGATCTCATTATCTGGCCTGGTAATATCGCCGCGCCATTCACACGGGGAATAATCGCCCCATCCACGGGAAGAAAGATAGACTGTTACAATCTTCTCTTGCTCTTTTTTCTCGACTGCTGCTTGCTCGTCAGCTTTCAGCTTGTCCGGGTGCTTCTGCCATTCTTCGACCGTACCAGCCCACAAGCCGTTGGGGTTTTCTCCCATGCGGGTGAAATATTTAGGGTCGATATCGCCAAAACGCTTTGCCGTCACTGCCTTGAGCGCTTTGGCCTTGTCTGCCGGGTCTTCAATCCCGAGCAGCGGGGATCCATTTATCCAGATAGTCCCGTCAGGTTTGGTATCAACGCGAGGAAATGACAGTTTTACAGATCCGCCTCTTACTATGATGATTGTCATGATTGTTTCTCATCGGGGATTGTGAAACAGACAACAGGTTTGCCTATTTCTGTGTGTAATTTGTTGATTTTCTCCAGGCCAGTACGGATTACCAGCCATTCGTTGTGTGAAAGGGTATTCGCTATCTCTGTGGCCCTGCTAATGCCAACCTCGTTGAGACCTGTAAACCCTGTAGCCATTTTTATGCCCGCGTTGATGCGGTCTGGTGTGGTGGTGATGGACCCGGTTGTGAACCCATCTCGATATGTGGCGCTCATTTTCCATGGGATACTGTGTATTTTTTCTGCTATTTCAGCGTATTTCTCGGCGGTCACAGTGTCTGCCTGGATGCCTGCCAGCTCTACATAGGCAGCAATGTGTTGAAAGTTATCCCCGTCAATTCTATATCTGATGTCATTTTTTTCAAAGATCACCCATGTTGTAGACATGGCGAACCTGTCTTCGTATCCACTTGAAACTATATCTATCCTGCCGCATTTATGAATCCTGAGATTTGTCATGATTGTCTCCTGTGATGGTTATCTGCCTACAGTTTCGGCCAATTGTATCAACCACGCGAACCCCGCGCAATAGATAAGGGCTATGATTGCCAGATTCATGATGATGGTTTTCATGGTTTGATCTCGACCAGTTTGAATTTTGCGATGCGTACTATCGGGTTTTTCTTGGCCCACTGCGGAATAGTGCCGTCAACATTGTCTGCGCTATTTCGCGCTGTCAGCTCTACATATCCCCATGATGTGAGGTCAATCCATTCTTTCCCTTCGCTTTCCCTGACTACGATGTAGATTTCATCCTGTGGTGTTGCCATGATCATCCTCCTTTGGCCACCTTGATGGCCAGGGCTATTATTCCGATTGCCAGCACTATTCCGATTGTGGGGAGGATGTAGGTCATTACCACCACCCCCATATCCTGCTCATGCCGAGGGCGATTTCTACGGCGAGGAAGATTTCTTCAGGGTTTTCTACCGGGCGGAACTTCTTTTCGTACTCGCGGCCACCTGCGATGTCCTCGATCTCCGAGCACAGTCCGGCCCGCCCTTTTAAAATCCAATGCAATGCCCCGTGCTCTCTCGTCACGGCTACCGGCCAGGTGTCGGCTATCCCGATGACGCGCTCACTTTCGATAATCAGGATGTCGCCTTTTTTCACCTCAGGGTCGCACTGCGTTGCGTCATACGCATCCGCTGTCGTTTCAAAGTTGTGTATTCTAATCATTGATTCCCTCCTCAACCGATCCAGTAGATTTTTGTATTTGGGTGGGACGTGAAGCTGTAGCTCCTGATCGGCAACCTGGCTCCACGGCCTTCCAGCGTGCTTGTTATCGATCCTGTCACGATCCTGATTGCCTCTTTGCGGGAAACTGTGGTGAAGGCGCTGGCACCGGAGCGGAAGAATTTTTCTTCCTCATCGATGATAGGGGTGTCGATCCTGATATGGATTAGGAACCGGCTGCCTTTAGGAGCCTTCTTGATGAGCGCGGCCGCTTCTGCGCAGGTGCAAAGCCACTCTTCCCTGTTTTCTGTTCTGCCTTCTATCGCCTTCATGTTCGTCTCCTCGCTGTTTTGGTTTCTCTCTGCCGTCCCCGGCTGCCCTGGTCTTGATGTAATATTACTCATCCAGAGTTAATACGTCAATACAAAATAACGCGAAATTAAAAATAAATTAACGTGCTGCGCTAACATCTCGTTATCGCCGTGATTATTTTGTTTAATTTTTACGGCTTGAGCAGGTAACATACCAGGCTATGAGCGATAAAAAGAGCACAACGAGAGAACTCACCCTGAAACAACGACGATTTGTGGAGGAATATTTATGTGATTTAAACGCTACGCAGGCGGCAATCAGGACAGGGTACAGCATAAAAACTGCGAGATCTCAAGGGCAGCGTTTGTTGACGATTGCCGACATTCAGGCCGAAATTCAGCGATTGATGGCAAAAAGGTCCGAGAAAACAGAGATTACGGCGGAATATGTCCTCGGGACGATCAAAGACACCGTGGAGCGATGCAGACAGGGGATGCAGGTCTTTGACCGCGAGGGAAACCCGACAGGGGAATGGAAGTTCGACCCAAGCTCTGTGATGAAAGGGTGTGAACTGTTGGGTAAGCACATCAAGCTTTTCAGCGACAAGCTGGAAGTGGATGGTGCTGTCGAGGTTGTTTTCACCCGGAGGATTATCCGTGGCTGATGGAGCATTTCTCGTTTTCGGCTGTTTTCGGAAAGCCAACAATGCCAAGGCGCGGATGACAATGCGCCCGGCGGTGGATACCATGATGGAGAAGTGTTAGGTAATGGCCAAATCTTACCCAGTCGATATCGCCTACCTGCCGTGGCAGCACAAGGTATTCTTTGAGAGCGAAAGCCGCCGCCGCCTCGTTCACAAGGGCCGCCGCCTGGGATTCACCAGGGGAGCGGCTCAAGCGGTTTGCGAGTGGCTGTTTGACGGGACGTTCGCCCGCTGCATGTGGGGCGACACCATCGCCAGCAACATCGACAAGTACATGGATCGGTATTTCATGCCGATCCTCAAGCAGCTCCCGGAAGGCTGCTGGCAGTGGAAGAAACAGGAGCGGATGCTCGTCATCAACGAGCGCACCTGTGATTTCCGTTCTGCCGACCGCCCGGAAAACTGGGAGGGATTCGGCTACGACCTCATCATACTCAACGAGGCTGGCATCATCCTTCGCAACGCGTACCTGTGGGACAACGCTGTCCGCCCCATGCTCCTGGACAATCCCAAGAGCGTGGCAATCATCGGCGGCACACCCAAGGGTAAGCGGTTCAAGGGTGAGCCGCACAAGTATTACGAGCTGGTGTGCAAGGCCATGCAGAATCCTGAGCACGACGTTTTCCATTTCACAACCTACGACAACCCGCTTGTCGGGAAATCGGACATCGATGAGATGGTGGCCGAGATGACGGAAGAGATCGTAGAACAGGAGATCAACGGCAAGTTCATGGATATCGATGACTCTGTCCTGATTTCCGCCATTGTCATCGCTGCCGCCATCAAGCGCACCATCCCGTTCACGGCCTACCGAAGCATGCCGAAGATTCTCGGGGTCGATGTGGGCTGGTCCGGAGATCCAACGGTCTGCACTCTGCGCCAGGGCGATCATTCCTATCCGCCTATCGAGATTGCCCCAGCCAGCGACGACATGGTGATGGCTGCCAGAGTGGCCAAGGTAATTCAGGAACTGAAGCCCGACCAGGTCAACATCGACTACGGCTATGGCACCGGCGTCATAGCGGCCCTGCAGATGATGGGCTTCGATGTGATGGGCGTCAAGTTCGGCGAGGCTGCTCTTGACCCCATCAAGTATGCCAACCGCCGCGCTGAGATGTACGACCTCTGCCGGTTGTGGCTCACGGCCAATGGCTCCATCCCCGATCACGGCAAGCTCAAGATGGATCTGTCCGTCATCGGCCATGGGGTGGATGACAAGGACAGGCTGCTGCTGGAAAAGAAAGACTTGATCAAGAAGCGGCTGAAGCGGTCCCCGGACTACGGGGATTCCCTGGCCCTGACATTCGCCGTCCCGGTGACTGGTATGGACTCCGTTGTCCCGGAAGACCAGATGACCGAAGCAGAGCGCGATTGGGCGATCATTACCGGTCAGATGCAGGACGGAGGCAACATGGCCGTGATTATGGACCCAACAGGAGATTACGATTGATGATTACAGGATGGATGCTGATTGTTGCGGTGCTCGTCGGCGGGCTGCTGGCCCTGGCCGGTGCCGTGGTTGCCGGCTTGCTGGTCTACAAGACAAAACGTGACGGTGCGCCGCTGCTGACTCCAACGAGTGGCAGCGTCGGCTATGCAGATGTGCAAGGGGCTTCCTCCTTCGATGACCCGCAGGATGAAGAGGAAGAGGTTGATGTGGCCGCCCAGCTCCATGAGGAGCACAACCGACGATTCATGGCCGACCTCCTGGCCAAGGGAAGTGCGAAATGAGAATAGCGATTACAGGTGCGCCGAAATCCGGCAAGACGACATTTTCCGAAACTCTTCCTGGTAACGTCCGCCACACCGACGATCTGATACCGCTTGGATGGAGCGAATCAAGCGAGGCAGCTAGCCTCTGGTTCGATGATGCGGCTGTTGATGTCGTCGAGGGCGTGACAGTGCCAAGAGCAATCAGGAAGTGGCTGGAAAGGAATAAAGAGGGCAAGCCGGTTGACAAAATCATCATCTTGACCAATGCGCCATTCGTCCCGTTGGTCGCTGGACAGAAGAGCATGGCCAAAGGCATCACCACCGTCCTTACCGGAATAATGGGTGAGCTGGTGGCGAGAGGCGTCGAGGTGGAAGAAAAAATCATCACGACGCAGGAGCTATAGGACATGGACACCGTATGCCCAGGCTGCAAAGGCCGCTACCATGTCACCACCAGGGATTACCGCCCGAAGAAGACGCCGGAAGGCCGCATGTTCCGGCTGAAGCCGGAGATCAAGCGGAACGGGTGGCCAGAGTTCCACCCGGCCGCCGTGCCTGGCGATTTGATTTGCCCATACTGCGAATCGCCGTATGTCATGGCAAACGGCAGGGTGAAGGTTGAACGGCACAGAGAGGGAGGGGCCTGATGACCGAAGACGATGTGAGGGTTGAGCAGATCAGCATCGACGAGATGGGCCAGGCGGAGAGCGGGATGGTTTCCCCGCCGCCGAAGGGCTGGAACCTTGGGGAAATCCCCCCGGCCGGCCATCCTGATGTCGGCGAGTTTTTCTATAAGCTTTTTCAAAACTCAGTAGCCTGGCGGGAATACCAGCTGATGCCTGATCGATGGATGGAAGGGTATCGCCTGTTCCGTGGGGCGTTGTGGAACTCCGGGAGAAGCCGGGCAAATCGACACAAGAACGTCGTCAACCTGCTGATCGCCAACATTCAGCGCACGGTGGCCAACATCACGGCCCGCAGGCCCACGGCTGAGGTTGTCTCCATGGACGGCTCCGACGATCAGGCCGACGTGCTCATGACCAACTGGACCAAGAAGTGGTACTCGGACACAGAGCAAGGAGCATCGCTTACCACGTCCGCCCAGAATATGGAAACGTTCGGGTCCACCATTGAAAAGGCCGTGTGGGATGCAAAGCGCAAGACCCCTGATGTTGTGGTCTGCGATCTATTCAGCACCTTCCCGGCCCCTGGCGTATTCGCCAACATCGACGATATGCCGTACTTCTGCCATGCCTACGCCATGCCGGTTGATGAGATCGAGAGGATTTTCGAGGTTGAGGATGTGGGCGAGGAGGACAACTACTCTCTTCTCGGCGGTGAGCGGGAGGACTACAGGCCCACGCCGGCAATCGCCGGATCGGGAAACCTGCCGATCAATTTCACCAGCCACGGGCGGTCGGCGTCCGAGGGACTCAACGGCAGGCCCCGCGAGGCCCTTGTCATCGAGGTATGGGTTCGTGACTACTCCACGGAGCTGGTCCCGGCGAAGGTTGACGAGCATGGCAACCCGGCAGTGGATGAAAACGGTGAGCCGATCATGGTCGAGCAGCCGGTTTATCCTGGCGGCATTCGCCTGGTGACAATCGCACGGGAAGGCAAGTTCGTCCTCGTTGACCGCTACAACCCCAACGTCAACCCCGCGGTGCTTGAGATGGGGTCTGCCGAGGAAACCTACCTGTACGATCATTTTCCCTTCAGCAAGGCTGACTCCTTCGAGGATTCGTCCATGTTCTGGGGCTATGCGGTCCATGAGCAGGTCGGCGACATCCTCAAAAGGATTAATGAGCTGATCGCCAGGATTGACGCCTATTGCAAGCTGGCACTGCTGCCGCCGCTGATTGTCCCCAAGGATACCGGCATCAAGCTCTCGCAGATCACCAACAAGCCTGGCCTCATCCTGCAGCCAGCCACCTGGACCGCAGGGCAGGGGATTCGGTATTTGCAGATTCCAAACCCGCCGAGGGTGCTGTTCGAGCAGCTTTCCAACTACTTGCAGTTTTTCGACCGCATTTGCCAGATTGAGGATGCGGCCAGGGGAAAGGCACCGAACGGCGTAACTGCGGCAGCCGGGATCATGGCCCTGCAGGAGCGCGGCGAGGTGATGATTCAGGCAAAGATCAGGGCGATTGACTACCTCGTCAGGATGCGCGGACGTTTCGCCATCTCGATGTTGCAGAACTTCGGGGTGGACAAGGAGCTGGTGGAGCTTGACGACCAGCCGCAGGAGATCATCGGCGTCATGCTGGCCGGGCGGAAGTTCCAATACGTGGTTGAGTCCGGGTCAACGGTGGCCAGGACAAGCGTACAGATCAGGGAGCAGGCGGTTGAGCTTTACAAGATGGGGGTCATCGACAGGCGGGCATTGCTCGAAGCTCTCAATTTCCCCGGCTGGAAGGGAGTTCTTGAGCGGGTGGGCGAAGGTCAGCTTGACCAGGCCTTGCAGATCCTTATCGACGCTGGCCTGAGCGAGGAGACAGCCGTGCAGCTTAAGCAGCTCCTTCTGCAGCCGCAGACCAGAAAACCAAATCCAGGCGAAGAGAAGAGCGCAGCCGTGCCGCCATCGGTCAAGCCTGCGGCGGACAAGGCCGTGCAGCAGGTGCAGGGAGCGCAGTAACCGAGAAACTTAACGAAGAGCCGGGGCCGTCATCGTGTCGGCGGCCCCGGCTCCAACCTGAAATAGCAGCATCAATAAGCGCGGAAAGCGCGGAGAGGGAAGAACATGGGCAATATCAAAGGATCAGCAGGTTGTCAGCCATTGGCAAATTCATTCATCGCGGCCGGAGAGGTGGAGATGGCCACCGGTGGCGGTATCCAGGTAATCACCAACGGCAAGATCCTGGCCGGCGACAAGGCGTTCGTCACCCTGCAGAGCGACGATTCCGGCACGCCGATCACCTCGTTGAAAGCAGTTTGCACCGCCAACACCCTGACGATTACCCGCAACGATGACGCATCGAGTGTGGATGATGCGGTTGTCAATTACCTGGTGGTGAGAGCGGTATAAGGCGGAACCAGATGCCAACCTACGAATATGAGTGTCAGGGCGCGGGCTGCGGGAAGATCTCGGAAGAAGTTCACCGCATCCACAACCGTCCGTTTGCCACCGTGTGCCCGGCATGCGGAGATGTGGCGATTAAGATAATCAGCCGTCCCGCTGTCTTCAGGGATGACGCAGCATGGATCAATGACGGACTTCTCAACGGGAGCCTGCAAGACCCGAGTGCACCGAAGATCGAGACGCGGACGGATCTCAATAAGTTTTTACGAGCCAACCCCGACATCGTGCCGGTTGGCTAAACCATAAACCTAACGCGGACACTCCGGACCTGGACCTGAGAAGGCACCCCAGCAAAGGCACCGCAGAGAGGGCGAAGAAATGTCAGTACCTGAAAACGAAGCAATCCCTTCCGGGTCTGTCGCTTACGATGATGTGAGCGCGGACAACAACACTTACGGCCTGCAGACCGATTCTGATGCCACACCGATTGTCGGCAACGACGAGGGGGCCGGAGAGGCGGGTGGTAAAGAAGAAGGCGACAAGGGAAAGGCAGGCGACGATTACGCCGAGCGGTATGCGCAGCTCAATTCAAAGTTCGGCGAGCAGGGCCAGGAGTTAGGTGGTCTTCGCAAAGCAAACGCCGATCTGGCCGGACAGGTCGCCGAGCTGCAGCGATCATTTGCAGAGATAAGCAGCAAGGCCGGGAGTGACAACCCCGACTACGACGCCAAGGTGTCGGAAATCGCAAATGCCATGGAGGAAGGTGACATTTCGATGGCCGACGGCTTGAAGCAGATGGCCCTGCTGTCCAAGGATCTCGGGCGCAAGGAAGCGGCAAGCTACATCGGCGAGATGACCCAGAAACAGAAGCAGGAAGAGATTGTAACGAATTTCAAGAAAAACCACGCGGACTTTGACGAGCTGGTAGGGTCCGGCTCCCTTGATGCGATCAAGCAGTCAAATCCCATGCACGATAATTTCAGCGCCTACTTCGCTTTCAAGGCGATGCAGGCCGGACAGTCGCTTGAGGCTGCCTCGAAAGAGGCGTTCGACAAAGGGCTGTCAACTCAGGACAAATTACGCCAGGGCGCAGAAGGCACCAAGACGGTGCTGCAACGGCCCGGCTCAAACGCACGGCAAACACCAGCCAACAAAGGCCCGGTGTCTGGGGAGGCGAGACGGTCAAGCATGGCCGCCGTCCTCACCAAGATGCGGGCAGGCTGATCTTACCCATAAGGATGGTATACCATGGCACTTTCACTTACCGAGCTTCAGGCAATCACCGACGATTACGTCGAGAAGCAGGCAACCGACATCTACACCAAGTCAAACGTCCTGCTGCACAAACTTCTGTCCAAGGGGAAAACCATCCCCGGTGGCCAGATGATTCGTGTTGTCCTGGAGTACGCGCACACCGCTGGTGGCAACTACGGCGCAGCCACCGAGCTGTCCACCACCAAAACCAACATCTACAATGCGGCCCGGTTCCCGTGGTCCGCATATTACGCCAACATCGTCATTGACCTGGATGACCAGCAGCAGAATAGCGGCGTGGCCGCCATCGTCAATATGGTTGATGGCAAAATGAAGAATGCGCAGAAGAAGATCCGCACCGACATGGGCGGCGATGTCTACGGTGCACGAACCGAGAACAAGATGAACGGCCTGGCCGATCTGTTCAACACTACGACCTCCACGGCATACGGGACCATCCAGGAGGATGACATGGCTCCGTGGGCGGCCAAGAAGATCACCACTGTCGAGGCCATCAGCTTCGCCGTCATGCAGAAGATCCGCAGGACCGCCAGCATCGACGACAACATGGAGGGCAAGCCCGATCTGTACCTGGCGACCGAGGCTCTCAAGGATGCCTTCGAGGCATCGCTTACCCAGAATGCCCGCTTCACCAACTCCAAGCTGGCGGCGGCTGGGTTCGACAATATCCTCTTCGGCGGGCAGCCGGTTGTCTCGGACAACAAGCTGTCTGCGGGTATCGTGTCACTGAATACCCGCTTCCTGGACATGCTGACCCATGAGGATTTCAACTTCACCAAACCGGTGTGGGCATCTGAGGTAAACATGCCCGACAAGAAGGTGGCATTTATCCGCTGGTCCGGCAACCTGGTATGCAAGAATCGGGCGGCCCATTGCCAGCACACCGGCGTCACCGCAGAGTAGTTAACGGAGTAGCGATTCCCTTAACTTAACCAGGGGACGGGCTTCGTTGCCCGTCCCCTTCCTCTAAAGAAAAGAAGGTAGGCCGATGGGTGTTGCTCTCAGTGTAATTTTGGCGGAAGTGAACGCCGTCTGTTCCGCAGCTCAATACACCAGCGCGGACGCCACCAGGTACATCAACCAGGGCTTGCAGTATGTCGCCGGCCGGGTGGATCTGCCGGGGACGATCTCGGAAGAGGAAGTCACCGTCAGCTATTCAACCTGCACTGGCACCATGCCTGCCACCTGCATCAAGCAGAAAATTCTCAGTGCCGAATGGGACGGCGAGCCGGTCAAGGTCCACGATTCGTGGCAATCCTACGTCGCCAAGCGCAGATCGGCATTCTTGGACCCGCAGCCGACTGACTGTTTCCTCGCGGGGAATGTCCTGCATGCCGGGCCGAAGCTCTCCACCAACGCAACGATAGATGTCGCCGTGTTCTTGGCCCCTGACACGCTCACATTGACCACGGATCAAGTGACGGTAGTCCCGGACCACATCACGGTCCCGCTGCTTGGGAGCTACGCCGCCGCGCAGATCTTCGGCATCCTCAATGGAGACCTTGCGAAATTCAACGTATTCATGAGCATCTTCGCCGGGCATCTGGCGGAGCTGAAGAATCTCTTCCCCGACATGGATGAAGCTGCCTATGTTGAAGATGCCGATCAAGATTGGGTGGATTGATGGCAGACCTGAAAGCCCCCATTTCTATCAGGCAGTTCAAGGCGCGATTGCCGCGGTACTCTGACCGGCTTATCCCGAAAGAAAACGCCGTTGTCGCCAAGAACTGCGACTTTGATTCCGGGCAGCTTGGCCCGATGAAAGGACTGCTGACCAGGGCCACCCTCACCAAGGCGGGAACGCTGAAGACGGCATACTGTCTTGCCGGAAACTGGATGGGATGGACGGATGACGTGAGCGTGGTGAAGTCCTTCGAGGACACGGAGCCAGGCCACATCTTCTATGCCGATGGGACGCAGCCGAAGCAGACGAACACCTCGCTTGCCACCAGTGGGACCGCCGACACCTGGCCGACCGTATCGAACAGGCTGGGAGTGGAGACACCGGCCTCAGCTCCGGCGAGTTGGCAGCTCACCCCGGCCAGTACCGGGGCTGACCCGTTCAAGGTTGTCTCCTACGTCTACACCTATATCACGGCCAGGGGAGAAGAGTCGGCGCCTTCTCCGCCTTCCGGCGATATTACCCTGGAAGAAGGGCAGACCGTCATCTGGGAGAACGTGGATCTCGCGCAGCCGAGTGGCGATTCCGACCACCACAATATCACCGGTTTCAGGCTGTACCGTCTCAACACAGGATCAGACGGCGGCGGCGAATACCAGCTTGTCCCTTATGTGGATGAGAGCGACACGGATTTCCCCCTCGACTTTGCCGCCTTCACCGACAACGCGGCGGACGAGGACCTGCTGGAAGTACTGCCGACGGAAGGATGGAACCCGCCACCAGATAGCCTTAAGGGCCTCGTCGCGTACCGGAACGGCATCCTCGCCGGATTCTCCGGGAAAAAGGTTTACCTGTGCGAGCCGAATAACCCGCATGCCTGGCCATATTACTACAGCTTCCCCGACGCCATCGTCGGGATAGCCGTAGCCGGTGGGTTCATCGTCGTCGCTACGGATGGTTGCCCAGGCACACTGCAGGGCTTTGACCCGTCGAGCTTGAGCCAGGTTTTCATGGCCGACAAGCAGCCATGCAAGTCTGCCATGGGTATCTGCGCTACGGAAAATTCCGTCATCTACCCTGCGCCAGGGGGATTGTTCGCCATCGCCCAAGGGGTTGGGAGTCTGATCACCAGGACGTTGTTCACCAAGCGGCAATGGCAGGCACTTGGCCCGGCCAATATGCGCTGCAGCTACCATGACGGCAAGATCTATGTGTTTTTCAATGCCAACCAGGACGGCTTCTGCATCGACACAGCAGCCGAAGCGGCAGTAATCGACGTGAGTACCGGGCTCACCGCTATCCCTTCGGCATTCGGCGATGGAGAGTATCTCAACATCCTGGGGGCCGACAAGAAGGTTTATGCGGTTGACGCCGGGGCCGCCGACGCAACTTACACCTGGAAGTCGAAGGTTTTCCAGCAGAAGAAGAAACTTGCCCTCACCCATTACCAGGTCATCGCACAAGATGGATCAACCGGTGATGTGACGTTCTCCTTGATCGAGAACGGCGCGGCCGTCTTTACGGAAACCATCACACCCGGGCCGACTGTGCGGCGCATCGTCGGCGGGTATGGCGGCATGAACTCGCAGGTGAGCCTGTCCGGCACGGCGATAATCGATTCTGTTTGCGTAGGGTCAAACCCCGACGAGGTTCTCTATGGCGCGTGATATCAAGCTCCCGGCAATCCCTGATGTGCCGAACGGGATAGACCCGGCCCTTTACGACCTCCTGGCGGCCATGAAGGAGATCATCGAGATAGGTGAAGGCCGGGCCACGGAGCGGGATCGGGTGGTGCGCAACAAGGATCTCGATTCGGTTCTTGTCTCCTACAGCCCATCGGTAACGGCGAGCGGCGGGACGGTAAGCGGCGCAGTGCCGCAGGCCCCGACAAATCTTCAGGTGCAGAACAGGGTTTTCTCCAACAAGCTTACATGGACGGAGCCGACAGACTATAAGGATCTGATCAACCACTACGAGGTGTGGTGCTCAGTGGGCGAGCAATCGCGCAGCGCGGCCTTCCTGCTGGGTGGAGCGACCAAGGGGACGGAGAGTTTCGACCACAACGCCATCTCCACCACGGCCACCTATTATTACTGGATTCGGGCGGTCAGCCATGCCGGAAAGTATTCGACATGGGAACCGCCAGACCAGCAGGGCGGCTATGTGGTCCCACCGGCCTACGAAACGGTAAACCAGATGCTGGACGCACTGACGGATGAATCCGGGAAATACGCCAGCCAGTTCGATATCGTGGCCGATTCATTCCGGGTGATTCAGCCTATCAGCTCTGTTTCCCCATGGGACGATGAGCGGACGTACCCAATGGGCGAGATCGTCAGCTACTCCGGCGCCTACTGGTCATCGAGCGCGGACGGGAACATCAACCATATCCCGCAGGCCGGCAGCTTCTGGGGGGCGGTTGACCCGGCCTCTCTCGATTCAGCCAAGCCTGTCTTCCAGATCGGCACGATAGCCGGACTGCCGGCAATCGGGGTACGCGGCAACATGATCGTTGACGGGACGATCAAGGCCGATGCGCTGGACGCCGGAATCGTGAGCGCCGACAAGATGATGGCCCACGATGTTTTCTCCTGGACCGTGCAGAGCGGCAACTATTCCACCGGGGTGAGCGGGTTCAAGATCGATTGCGACCCAACCAGCCCGACATATGGGAATGCCGAGTTCAACGATTTTACCATGACCATTAATTACAATGGCAATATCAACGGCATTCCCGTATCGCTGGCCGATATCAATAGTGAAGAATGGGTAAAGCTGAATACTGGTCTTGAAAGTTGGGTCATCACAAATTACGTCGATGTTGTGACTTATGCTACTGATATCGCTGCACTGCAGGACCAACTCGACGGTCAGGTGGAGATTTGGTTTGGTGATGTGGTCCCGAGTTCGGCGGCTGCCCCGGAATCTACCTGGCTTGATCCGGATACCAGGACTCTGCACCTCGGGGATCTCTACTATGATCGGGTAGGCGGTCTGGCTTATCGCTATGCCCTGGACGGCACTACCTATGTATGGGATGTGACCAATGATTCCACTGCTCAGGCACTTTCCCTGGCTCAAGATGCTTTTGATCTGGCGGACGGAAAACGCCGGGTGTTCGTGGTGCAGCCCACGCCACCTTATGACGCCGGGGATCTCTGGCGCAAAACTGCTGATGAAATCTGGGCCTGTACCGTAGGTCGAGAAACTGGCAGCTACACAGCCAGTGACTGGACTTTGGCATCCACTGCCGGGGCACCGGCCGGCACTACAGTTGGTGGGGTGGCGGTCAGTACACTGGTAACACAGAGTTTGCTTTCAAAAGCAGAACTATTGTTTGCTGAGTCCTTTGATGCCTATGATCTGGTGCCTGATCTCTCTTCTCGTTGGACAGTCGGCTTTGCTACCTCCACACTCTCCCGCGTTACGGGACTCTCTGGTGTCGGTTACGCCTTGCGCTCCCTGGATGATGTCGGTGGGTTAGGAGTCTCCATTGATAAAGCCATTACCCCTACACCGTGTGTAATTTTCACCTGCCGGTTCAAATATCAATCCATCGGCGGGACATCAGCGGCTTTTTATTCAGGTATCCCGCTCCTCTCTGGAGATCTTGGCACCACCTTCACCCTGGCTGTGACAGCCGGTGCCTTGAAGTATCGTAATTCAGTAGGTGCCGACATCACAATTGCATCATGCGCTGTGAATGTGGTGCATGATCTGATGCTGCAGGTGAACTGCCTGGCCGGTGAGGCTACAGTGGTCATGGATGGGGTGGTATATGGTCCCTATCCGCTGATGGTAGCCTCCACAGTTCTCAACTTGGTAAGGATACGATCCTACCTGTCGAACCAGGAAGATTATATCCTTGACGATGTGGCAATTTATGCCGGGGATGTCTCGTTGGCTGATCTGGTGGCAACTGCACAATCCACGGCGAATACGGCGGTAACCGCTTCTACCGCGGCCAATTTGGCCCTAAACGACATCGCCGACGAGGACATGCTTACCCCGGTAGAGAAGCCGCCGATTATTCAGCAACACGCTGTGTTCGTCGCCGAGCAATCCGGCATTGATGCGCAGGCCACAGCATTCGGGATCACTACTGAAAAAACATCCTACGACAGTGCCATGTCAGCTCTTGTGGCCTATCTGGCCACGCTGACCACTCCGGTATTGTGGTCAAATACCAGCGGCAATACCACGATTGTGCGGGCAACATTCATTGCGACCTTCACAGCAGTTTACACTACCAGGCAGGCCCTGCTTGATGCCATCAACGCCAAGGCCAAAGTACTGGCTGACGCGGCGCAGGCAACAGGAAATACTGCCCAGCTTACGGCAGACGGCAAGAATACCGTGTTCGTGCAGGTGGATGTCCCGACAGCCAATCAGATTAATGATCAGTGGATTGATCTTGGTTCAAACAACAGGATCCAGCACTCAGATGCTTTGGATAACCCTTACTGGGTAGTAAATTCTGGGGTAACAATTGTACCAGATGCTGCAGCAAATTACGCCGGCGAAGTGACGGCAGATAAGCTGCAGGAGACAGCCATTGACGCCTATCATTACATAACCAATCCGGTATTCTCATACACGACAGGAAAGTTCTATCTGCACTCAGTAGATGTCAAAGCAGATGGCCGCAACTATGCCAGGTTGGCCATGGTAGCAGGTGCCTTTGGTACTCTGCGCCGTGTCAGTTATAATTTAACGACAGGGGTAGCGGGCAGTATCAATGGTGTTCCTGAATATTATACCAGCCGGGATCTTGGTAATGGTTGGTGGCGCATTTGTATCGGGCATACTGCATCGATTACTGCAGTAACTCACGGTGCTCTGGTTTATTCCGAGATTACACTGGGTAATGCCAGTTATCTGGGCGATGGGGTAAGTGGTATCTTGTTGGCCCGTCAAACAGTCACTGAATTGGATTCGTTGACCGAAGCCGAGACCCACTGGCAGGCACAGTATATCCCTACCACGACAGCCCCCGTTGATAATACTGGCTATAATCTGCTGCACCGGTGGACTGGCACGGCATGGGAATCAGTTCAAGATACTGCAATTTTACGGGCACAATTTGCCGCCGATACTGCTCAGGCAGCAGCAGATGCTGCCCAGATTGATGCCACTGCAGCCAATAATATCCTGATTGACATTGCTGATGAAGACTTGCTTACCCCAGTAGAGAAGCCAGCGGCTATTCAGTTGCGTGATCAGTTAACGGCAGAGCAGGCAGGGATTGATGCCCAAGCTACTGCCTATTCAATAGTCACGGAAAAGGCAGCCTACGATACCTCTATTACATCTTTGATTGCCTATTTGGCTACCCTGACTGCTCCAGTACTGTGGTCTGTCACAACGGGTAACACCATAATTGTGCGATCAGAATTCTTGACCGCTTTCAATGCAGTCTACGCTACCAGACAGGCCCTGCTCAACAAGATCTATGATAAGACCAAGATCTTGGTCACTGCTGCTCAGACAACTGCTGATGATGCAGCTTTGGCGGCCGCTGCTGCTGCTTTAGTAGCAAGCACAGCCCAGGATGCGGCTATCGCTGCACAGGATGCAGCAGATGATGCACTATTCTCCTTAGCAGAAATTGTAAGCAATGACCTGTTAACCATTGATGAAAAACCACGGGTGATTCGGGATAGGGATGTGCTTGTAGCGGAACAAGCCGGCATTGATGCCCAAGCCGTAATTTACGGAATCACCACGGAGAAGACAGCCTATGACACAGTGGTCACAGCTCTGACTACTTACCTGGCAACCCTTACCACTCCAACGCTCTGGTCCAGTCTGCTTGGCAATACGGTGATTGTTGGTAGCACTTTCCAGGCTAAATTTGCTGATGTGTATGCCGCTCGGCAGACACTGCTTAATAAAATCTACGCAGTCACAAAAACATTGGTAGATGCCGCAGCACTGACTGCGGTGTGGTCTTCCGTAAGTGGCGAGGATAAGCCTGAGAACGGCGCCGATGTGACTGCCACCCATACCGCCAATGACACTACTCATGTGGCCGGCACTCTGGCGGAAACCGTAGCTAGTAATGCTGCGGATGCCATGACTGCAGTAACCAACATGAGCGCTGATGGTTGGTTGTCGGCTCAGGAAAAAGCACTGTGGCGGGTACAGTGGCCAGGTGAAGAAGGTAATTTTGATAGTGTCATTACTCAGGCAACTGCTTACGGGCTTTCTGCCGACGCTGCCGTGGTCGCCCTACAGGCCAGCCGTGACGCACTCTATAGTTACCTCAGCACTACTTTATTGGTTTGGAGTGCCCCAACTGTAGCCACGGCTATTTCCCCGGATACCCAGTTACGAGACTATGTAGAAGATTATTACACGAAGTTGGGAGTAGCCGTTAACGTCCTGATAACAGGGGCTACAGCCGTTAATTTAGGCATGTCTCCCACAGATGTGGCTGCCTGGGCATATGATCCCGCCTCCCGAATTAATAATCAAACTACTACAATTCAGGGAGGTAAAATTACAACAGGAACTGTTCTTGCTGCTCAATTAGGGGCAGGTCAGGTTTTTGCTAATCATGTTGGTACGAATGAAATCATAGCCAATGTGGCCAACCTTAAAAACGCAATAGTCACCGGGGCAAAGATTGCCATTGCAACTATTGCCAATGCCAATATGGGCATCGCTTCAATTGGCGAAGCCAATATTATCGATGCCAATGTTACGACGCTGAAGATTGCCGGGAATGCGGCCACTATTCCGGTAGCGGCTTTTACTGAGGCAAATTTGTCTTTGACAAGTGGAGTGCTTACAACCGTCCAGACTTGCTCTATAACGACAGGCTTTGATGTCCCTGTCTCAATAGTTGGATCAAGTAGAGTAGGAAGTTCAGGAGCAATTGTCGGGACAATATATCTATACAGAGGTGCATCTCTGCTTTATTCAGCAGCATTTTATTTCCCTAATCTAGTGTATGGCGGGAGCGGAATTTTAACTTTCTCGTTGACCGATAGTCCAGGCCCAAATGCTACGGCATATTATTTGAAAATTTACACTAGCAGCGCAGGTGTCCAGGCTGGCAGCAGAAGTTTAACGCTGATAGGGTGCAAACGATGAGAGCACATATCTACAACATCACAACAGGTGAAATCATCAGAACAGTTTATTGCCCTGATGATCAAATAGAATCGCAGTTCGGAGCTGGTGAATCATATATCGAGAGCGATATCGGCAATGATTCCACCAGTTATATCAACAATGGCGTAGTTGCTGATAAGCCGGTGCAATTATCGGTAATCGACAAGACATCCGCCGCAGTCGATGAGGCGGTAACTATCAGTCTGATACCTGAACATGCCTTTGTGTCGGTCGAGTCATTGCAGCAAGAGGTGATAGGCGGCAGTTGTGAACTGACATTTGACACGCCTGGCGAATACCAAATAACCGTGACCTGCTTCCCCTATCTGGACAAAACTTTCACAGTGGTGATTGCATGACCGTAAAAATTAAAGTCGTAGCAAGCGAGGAAAAAAAGGCAAAGATTGTCATTGAAAAACACCCACTCGGAAAGGTGTTTGGCCGCATGACAGTTGCCGAGGTTGCGGACCATATTGACAAAAACGTCAACGACATTGCCGCGATTAAGAGTGTGCTGGGATGGCTGGTAATGGGTTTTTTATTGATGCGTCGGAAACCATGAGCATATTTTATTCGGCCAATGGATTTGAAAGTGACTTTTCCAACGAAGCGACCGGGCATATCAACCCGGCCAGCCCTGGCGGGTTCGCGGCGGAAGAAATCAAGATCATCTACAAGCTGACGGTACCGCGACAAGGAGCCACTCATGATCCCCTTACTTGACCACAACAAGCTCTTGGCCGATCAATGGCCGCAGATCCGGCGCGGATTCCTGGAAGCACTGAAATATGCCAACGGCGACGATGACCTGGCCAGGATCATGAGGGAGGTGCTGTCTGGCGGCCTGGTGATATGGGCGGTCAACGAAGAGCTGGACGGCTTCATCACCACGCGCATCCAGAAAATTAACACCTGCCCGGCGCAGCTCCACCTCATCGTTGACCACGCATGGTGCAGCCCTGATGTCCAGCCGCTCACCTTCACAAAGACGACGCACGAATTCCTTGAGCGGTATGCCGCGCAGATTGGCTGCAGCAAGATCAAAACCTACACCTTACGCCGCATGTCCTCATGGATGGCGGAGTTCGGATTCGACAAAAGCTATACCGAATACACCAAAGAGGTGAAAGCGTGAAGAAAATCTACAACAGCGTGACCATCGATATCTCCACATGGGAGACGTTGGAGGAAGACTCCTTTATGTACGGCGGTGATGTGGCCGAGTGCAAGGGCGGGGGGAGCACAAGCACGGTAACCGTCGATTACGAGTACAACAAACGCATGGCAGCCATTGCCGAGGACCAGCAGGCTATGGCGGAGAAGTATTTCGCTGCCTGGGAGGATTACGGCCAGGACTATGAAAGGAAGGCGACCGAGGCCAACACGACGCTGCTGCCTTCGCAGACGGAGACGGAGCTGTCGAATCTCGCCACGCAAAAGGCGACATCGGAAGCACAGCTATCCCTCATCCCTTCGCAGACGAAGGCCCAGCAGATGGCGCTTGATTCCGAGATCAGCCTTAACCCGCTCAAGACGGAAGCCGCGAGGAAGATGCTTGATGCATCAGGACAGCTGCTGACTTCAGCGCAGCAGGGGGTGAACGTCGGCGAACGGGTGGGAGAGGCGCAGGCCGATGTTGCCAAGGGGTTTTCTCAGGCAAACAGCATCGCCAAGCGGGACGCGCTGAGGAGCGGAGTTGATACCGGGTCGAGCGAATACCGCAACATGATGACCACGGCGAACCTGGCCCGCGCAAAGGCGTCAGGTTCCGCCATGACTACCGCCAAGAGATCGGCGGATGACGAATCATTCAATAAACTCAATACCGCGATCACCACGGCAAGGGGGTCTTTGTAATGGCAGTGGAAAAAATGTTTGAAACTCCCGACCTGGCCGCACGGGCCACCAACGCATACAATACGGCGTCCGGCTCTTTCGGGTCAATGGATAAGGGATCGAAGACTGAAACGACAGGACCGGGGAAAACTGCTGGCGGGGCCGCAATGAATGCCGGAGGCGGAGCTGTGGCCGGCGCATCATTGGCGACAAGCATTACCGCTTCCAGTACGGCGGCGGCCGGAACAACTGCGGCCGGAAGTGCAGCGGCAGGGGCGTCTACTGGATCGTCCGCTGGGTGGTGGGGAGCTGGCATAGGCGCCCTGATTGGTCTTGGCGCATACTTTTTATCATAAGGGGATAACGAATGGATAGCTACGGAACACCTGAAGCCTCAGACTGGATGAATCTCGCTCAGTCATTCAAGACCATCAAGGATAACGGCGCGCGGGAAAGGCTCAACGCCGTGCAGCTCGAAGGAGCGCAGCGGCAGAATGACATAGAGAAGAGACGGGCCGCATACGCTGGCGATTATGCGGCTGGCAGGCTGCCTGACCAGAATTCGGCAGACTACAACGCCGAGGCCGACAACATGGCGAAGAGCGAACACATCGGGCTGAAGGCGCAAGAGCTTGGCCTCGATGTGGCCACCATGGAAAAGACAAAGGGAGAGATCGCCAGCCATGCGGCATTTGCGCAGCAGCAATTGAAGAACGGCGACCTCGATGGGGCGTCAAGGACCATGGAAAGCATAAACCCGAAGCTGCCAAACGGCTTGAAGATTTTCGGCAGGGTGGACGGTGGGAAGTACATAGCTGACCGCTCACCGCAGGAAAGGGCTGAAATCTCGAAAGACAACCCACAATTCATGGCGGCCGTAGAGGCAAGCCCGAACGGGCATATCATTTATGGGAAAGACGAGGACACCGGCGCTCCCATTTATTTGCCGAAAAATGAAAAGACTCTGCAGCAAGGGATGGACCAGATAAATGCCTATTTGCAGGGCGACAAGTTCCTGGTCGATTCAGTGACCAGGGCGCAGGCCGTGAGCGATTGGAACGCCGAGCAGATGGCAAATGCGAAAGACCTCCTCGATAAAAACGACAATATCGTCGGCCGGTTTTATTTTCAGAAAAAGAATGACGGCAGCATCGTGCGCTTTGAGCAGCGCAAGGGGTCGAAAGATGTGGTTGAGAAGCCCATGCAGGACTTTGACGACTACCAGGTGGAACAACGGTCCAACGAGTACAAGCTGAAGGAAGGGAAGCGAGCCGCAAACAAGCCGTATTACAAGGGTGACAGCTATTACGACGAGGACGGCGTGTTTCATCAGGGATCAGGAGGAAGCGGGGCCAACAAACCGATGACCGCTTACCAGAAAGCGGAGCTGATCCAGAAGGCGGAAAAGGATTCCTACGAAGAGCACACCATGGGCGGCACAACTCCCGTCACCCCGGAGATCGCGGAGAAAATCAGGAACGGCAAAAACCGCAGGGTGTATGAGTGGATGAACCCCGGTATGAATTATGACGACTACCGGGAAGAGCAGATCATCCAGAAGTTGAGCGGCATGGACGAGGAGAGCCAGAAGGCCGCCATCAAGAGCCTGTGGAAAAGTGACAAGGCCATGGCGGAGCGGCTTGCAGCGCGGAGCGGCGGCAAAGGCAAGACGGAGCCCGGCGAGAAAGAGAAGCCGCAGCCTGAAGAAGAGATTGCCGGGCCGCCGAAGCCATACCGGCGTGTGGTTGGCGAGGCGGTGGGCGCGGCAAGCCAAAGCCTGGAGGAGGCAGGGAAGGTTGTCTCGTCGCCATTCGAGAGGGCCAGACAGGGGCTTAACGCTGTGGGCCGGGCGGCGCGTGATGTTTACAATCGGTGGTAACGGGTAAAAAAGGCGCATGGCCGTGTTAATTGTTGTAAGTCGCGGATAAATAAATTATCGTGCCCAGACAATAACGAGCTAACCGTTAACCCAAAACGCGAGTGAATGATGGACACAAAATTCCTGGACGGCATCGACTTTAATGAATTGTTTGAGCAGGCCGACGCCGAAGCGCAGCGCGACCATAACATAGCCACCAAGTCGAACATCCGGCGCGGGTTTGAATCCGGAGTCGATGAAGTCCAGGGTCTGCTGGGGGGTGCGGTTGGCCTGGCCGGTGACGCCATCGGCTCAGACACGATACGGGACGCAGGATTCGCCAGCTACGAAAGCAACATGAAGGAGGCGGCGCTCAACCCTATCGATGTTGCACGGGTGGAAGATATCCGCTCAGTGGGCGACGCCGGCAAATGGGCCATGGGGACCGTTGGCAAGCTGGCGCCGTCCATGATCGAGGCCGGCGTTTTCGCTGCCGCTGGTGGCGGGGTGGCTGGCATTGTCGGCCGCACCGTGCTGAAGAGTAGCCTGAAGCGAGAAGTGGCCAGGCAGCTTGCCGAAGGTGTGGCGAAGAGGACAGCGAAGCAGCTGGCCAAGAAAGGCATGCGGGATGCCGGCGTCAAGGCGGGTATCGTTTCCGGGGTCGGCGCCATGGAAGCGGGCGGCATGTGGGCCGACGATGCCGAGAAATACGGGGTTGATCAGGCAAACCCGTATTCCGCCGCGGCGTTTGGGGCCATCTCGGGATTGTCAGAGGTGATCAGCCCGTCCGGCCAGCTCATCACCCGGGTGATGGGGGCCAGCAAGCCGAAGGGCGTCAAGGATGCCGTCGAGGCCGTCCGGGGGATGAAGGCTTTCCTGCGCAGGGCCGGGAAGGAAATCCCGAAGGCTTCCGGCAAGGAAGGCATGCAGGAAGTTTTTCAGGAGTTCATCGGCGTCCTGAACGAAAAGGTAAACCATCCCGAGACGGACATGGCCGACAAGGAAGCCATGTCCGGTTATCTCAACTCATTCGCGGCCGGCGCAATCTCCGGCCCCCTGTTCGGCACGGTGGAAGCAGCTTTTCCGGAAAAGCCGGTGAAGGCGCAGGAGAAGGACGCTCAATTCTGGAGCAACAAAATACGCAACCTGGAGAAGATCCCGGAGAAGGCCCGCACGGACCGGATGCGCTTCAACCTGGAGGAAGCGAAACGCGAGCTTGCCGACCTGGCCGGCACCAAGGTAAGGCCTACCGCTGTTGATTCGACAGGGAAACCTCTCTTCTCCGGCCCTGCATATTCGGCAGAAGACGAAGCAGCGGCACAGGCCCGGGCCAACCAGTACAACCAGGTAAAGAACGCCAAGAAACAGGTGTACCGTGATCAGCCAGGAGCACCGGCGCAGGCTGGGTCCCCGGCCATCTCCGACAACGAGGCCAAGCTTTTCAGCTTCGAGGCCGGCATGGCCGCCCAGGAGTCCAACCGCAAGGTGCCGGAGCCGTCCGACAATTACCAGGTCGTCAAGGGCGGGGAAGAGCTGTTTGCCGACATCGCCGGCAGCAACGAAGAGCTTGGCCGGGCCACTGTCCGAGACAATTCGATCCGCAGTTTCCAGGAAGGTTTCACCGGCAAGAAGCAGCCGAAGCCAGAAACTGGTGAGCAGACGCCAGTTGCTGAGCAGCAACCGGCGCAACCGAAGGAGGATGCAAGAGATCGTTTCTTTGCCGCCCTCAAAGCCGCAAGGCCGACAGCCATAGATGAGGCAGCCCATGAAGCGGCCGCTTCCCCAATGAACGATATCCCTGAGCCAACGACCTCCCCGGAAGTTGCCGATGCCACACAGCGGCAATCTGAAGAATATGCACCAGCCACATGGGACAACATCAAGCCAGGCCAGCAGGTAACGCTGTACCGGGGCGAGAGCGATGACAACAACAATGGCGGTGAATGGTGGACCACGGACAAGTCTAAGGCTGCCAAGTACGGCAAGGTTACATCTGTGACTTTGCCTGCGGAGACGATAGGCAAGCATGCGGCGCAGGGCCATTCTCCCGACAAGAACGAGTTTGTTTTCCCGACAGTCAGCCCGGTCAAGTTGGCCGAAAATCCCGCATCCAAACCAGAAGCCCCCACGACTCCGGCAACGGATCGCACCCAGGACAGCGCAGAGTATCCCGCATCCCCAGGCTTGGCTGGGTCCAAGGCCCCCCTATCAATCAAGCCCCTTTCCGAGAAATCAATCCTCGTCGTCGGCGAAACATTCACCCACAAGAACAGGCTCAACAAGAACGGCCTGCGCGGCATGTGGAACAAGATTCACCAAGGGTGGATGTTCCCGAAGAAGCGGGAGGCCGAGGTGCGGGCCGCCCTGGCCGACTTGACCGGTGAAACGATTGTTGCAAAAGTTGCAGAGGAGAATATCCAGCCTACATTGCAGGACCGCACAGCCAAAGAGAAGGCAGAGGCGAAGAAGGTTTTTGACAGGCTATTTAAGATATCCGCAGAAAAAGGATTTATTGAAGGAGGTTTTGAAACTCCACGGGTAACTGATAAGGATGTAGAAAAAGCCATCAAGGGAACATCCCTTGATGTTTACTCGCTAAAAACAGGCCTGTTCGGTTATGCCATTTTAAGGGATTACACAGGTCCAGGGCCGCGACAATATAATCTTACGAGAGAAAAGGACAAAGCCGATGAAGCTCCATCTGTGGGAAAAGATCCTGTTGCGCCTGTTGCCGCCAGCGGAGAGAAGGATAGCCGTGCGGCGGATGCTCCGGGGGGAAGCGGTGGCGTTGCTCCCGTTCTGAGGGAGAAGCCTGCCATTGACGACGAGATCACCGCCATCTCCATGGATGCGCTTGACGGCATGTTCGATGCGGCTGAGGGGAAGACGGAGACAAAAAAAGTTGAAGTCCGGCAATTCAGGATAGGCGACCTTATTGAACCTACTCCAGAAAATAGCTATTTCCTCAAGCCTGGCATAGTTGCCCATATTCAAGCAGACGGAAGGATCAGGCTTGCTGATCAAAGTAGGCATTGGTCCCCTGGTGATTACCGTTTAGCGGATAAGGAAGAAATCGACAAATTTGATCAGCCACGCGCTGAAACAGTACCGGCACCGTCTGAGAAGGCGAGTCCAGCCAAGAATGAAGTAATCGCGGAAGCAGACAAGATGCGCGACCTCGACCTTCTCCTGGTTCATCGCCAGAAAATAAGCATGGCCAAGGGCGTGCCTTTTCTTACCAAGGACCAACAGTTGGCCTTCATGGCCGAAGGTGAAGGTTTTTCTGACGGTCATTTCCACCTGAGAGAAGAGTTTGTCAGCAAAGAGTTGCGCGACCGGGCCGCATCTGTCGCAGCAAAACACGCCGGCAATAACATCTACAATATGCCGAAGGGCGGGCAGAACGAATTTTATGCCAAGCTGGACAGCGATAAGCCGCTCAATGTGGCATTGCACATTGACAAGAATGTACCATTTGTAGATGAGGATAACCGGGAAAAGATTGTATTGTCCAAGTCCGGAAGGGTTTACGTCGCCGAGGGTGAAGGCGATGGGGCGGTCATCCTCGACGCAGACAAGCTTGATTTTGTAGTCGGGCAATTGGTTGATGCCGGGCGCAACATATATGACATACGCCTGGTTGGTAAAGATCAGGATCGCCCGGTTATCATCACGGCAGGCGGTAATCCTGCGGCGGCAATTATGCCGGTTGGCACGTACAGGACGCCGAGAAGGATAAGCGCTATCAGGGCGTTACTCTCGTTCAGCAAACCGCCTAAACCAGCAAGAGGCTTTGGCGGCTTAGGGTATTCCGAAACCAGGAAGAAGCTGATATCTTACCTGCGGAGAGGGGCGGAAGTTCCGACGGAAGTTCTTGATGCTCATCCGGATATCCGGGACAAGTTCAAGAACTACGACCCGAACGAGAAAGCCTCCCCATCACCCCAATCAGCCGCAGACATCGCGGCCAAGGCAGCCAAAGCCGGGGCTGAAGGCGTGGGCGAGGCCATCAACGGGCTCTATGAGCTTTTCGGCGGGGCCTCGCTCAAGTCATTCCCAGGCAACATCGACAAGGACACCTACCTGAAGGCAAAGCCGCACTTCGAGGCAGCTCTTGATAAGTTCCGGCAGGCGGGCAAAAGCCTGGCCGATCTCGTCAAGTTCCTGGTGGAGAACTTCGGCGCCAATATCCGCCCGTATGCCAAGGCGTGGGTGAGTGAAAAACAAGGGGCTTGGACATCGGAACCTGTTGACAACCAGGCGGAAACATCTGATATTAAAGAGAAGGGGGACAAAAAAAATGGACAACAGGGAGCCGATAGACCAAAGCAAGATCTTCCGGGTAATCCTGACGAAGTGGTCACAGTCTCGCCAGAAGCAGCCGCACCTGGCAACGGAAAGGGAAATCAAGATAATGCAGGCGGCGGCGGAGCTGGCCTTCCTGGAGATGCAGGGCTTGATGGCCGGGGGGCTGACGGAAGCCGAAGCGATGGCGGAGATCAGGCAGACGATGTACCCGAAAACCTTGATGGAACCGGGCTTGATGGTCGCGTAGCCGGCAATTACCGGATTACCAGTGGAGACATCGAGGCCCTTTACAAGCGGGGCCAGTCTCGCCGGATAAGCGACAACTTCGGGGCCATCGGCCTCATGAAGACCCTGCAATCCGCTGGCCGTAAAGCTACCGCCGCAGAGCAGGGCAAGCTCGCTCTCTATTCAGGATGGGGCGGGCTCAACGGCATATTCAACACCCAGAACGAAAGCCTCGCCGGCAAGAGGCGTGAGCTTGAAAAACTCCTGACCCGCGAAGAGTTCGAGGAAGCAAGAAGCTCTTCGCGCACCGCCTTTTACACCTCCCCTGTTGTGGTTGACGCGATCTACTCAGCCGTGCGGCGTCTTGGCGTGCGCGGCGGCCGGATGCTTGAGCCTTCCATGGGCGCCGGCAACTTCGTCGGCCTCATGCCTTCTTCTTTCCGCAGCGGCACCACCGTCACCGGCGTAGAGCTGGACATCATCACGGGCGGCATCGCCAAGCTGCTTTACCCCAACGCCAATATCTCAGCCCCCATCGGCTTCCAGGATGTTTCCCTCAAGGAAGGTTCCTTTGACTTCGCCATCGGCAACCCGCCGTTTTCCGAGCTGAAGGTTCGTGACAAAGGCTTTACCGCTCTCGGGATCAACGGTGAGCCTTTACGCCAGAGCCTGCACAACTTCTTTTTCTCCAAAGCAATTCATGCCCTGCGCCCTGGCGGCATATCGGCCATGGTCGTGTCGAACAGCCTGATGGACAAGGGTGCCATGGATGACCGCATATGGATGGCCCGCCATGCTGAACTTCTCGGGGCCATCCGCCTGCCCGATACCGCCTTTCTTGGCAACACCGGCACCACCGTCACCACCGACATCGTATTTTTCCAGAAACGCCAGGCCCCTCTTGAATGGGACGCGGCAGCCATCGGCGCGAACGAGTGGGTCAAGACCACGACCGTGCCTGACCAGAACGGCGGCGAGCCCATCCCGGTAAGCCAATACTTCGCGGCAAATCCACACATGATGCTTGGCTCCATGACCCGTCAGGGTTCCATGTACCGGGCAGACCTGCCGACGCTTTCCCCGAGGGAGGGCGGCAACCTGGCCGACGACCTGGCCGAGGCCATCAAGTCGCTACCGGAAGGCATCTTCACCAAGACCACATCTTTCATTGATCCATCCGTGGCTATCAAGGCAGACAGCGACATTCCCCAGGGGACCAAGGTCAATGGATTCTTCATTGCCAAGGGCGGGGCCGTGCGGATGCGGATGCCAGACGAAAACGGGGCCGCCGTGTCCGGACCGCCTACCAGGTGGAAAGCCGGGGAGAAGGCCGACGTTGTTCTCACGGCGGAGCAGCAAAAAAAGGTAAAGGCCGCCATCCCGGTCAGAAATGCATTGTCCGACCTGATCAGTGAGGAGTCCAGCGTAGCAGGAAACAGCGCCAGGATGGACCGGCTACGGCAAACGCTCAACCAGAAATACGACGCATTTGTCGCGGAGCACAGCTTCTTTCACATGCAGGGCAACAAGTCGGCCCTGGCTGCAGATCCAGACTATCCGCGTCTCCTCGCCCTAGAGGAAAATTTCGACATCGGCATCACGGCGGCGGTTGCCAAGAAGACAGGCGAGAAGAAGCGCGGCCCGTCGGCGGACAAGGCCGCCATATTCTTTGACCGGGTAATCAACCCTGATAAAGAGATCAAGAAAGTTGAAAATGGCACGGATGCCCTGCTCGTCAGTCTGAACGAATCCGGTACGGTGGACATGGCCCGGATGATGGAGCTCACCGGCAAATCGGAAGAGTACCTTGTCAACGAGCTTGGCGACGCGATCTATGAAGACCCGCAAGACGGCTACGTCACCAAGGACCAGTACCTTTCCGGCAACGTGAAGGCGAAACTGTCAGCCGCCAAACAGGCAGCCATCAATGACCCGCGTTTCCGGGAGAACGTCGAGGCGCTCAAGAAGGTGCAGCCTGAAGATATCGCCCCGGAAGATATCCGGGCCTTCATGTCTTCGCCCTGGTTGACGCAGGAGGTCTTTGACTCATTCGCCGATCATCTCCTGGACGGCCAGGTTGTCGCAAAATACAACGACAAGCTGGGTCGGTGGTTTGCCTCAGTCTCTGCCGGGAACCGGGCCAAGAGCAAAGAGCACGGCACCGAGCACATGGGGGCCGAGACGTTGATGGAGAAGTTAATCACAAACTCGTCCATCGTCATTCGTAACTGGGAAGGCAAGAACGATATCGAGGCAACCATGGCGGCCAACAGCGCAGCCGGGGAGATCCGGGCCAAGTTCGAGGAATGGTTGTGGAACGGGCCGGGGTCGAAAGAGCGTCGGAAAACCTATGGCAGGATATACAACGATCTTTACAACACCCATGCCAAACGGAAATTTGACGGCGGGCACATGACATTTTCCGGTATGGCGAAAAGTATCAAGCTGCGGGTGCATCAGATAAATGCGGTATGGCGGGCCATCCAGGACGGCATGGTGCTGCTTGACCACGTCGTAGGCGCAGGAAAATCCTTTGCCTTTGTCGCCACAGCCATGGAGATGAAGAGGATGGGCCTGGTCAACAAGCCGCTCTTCGTCGTGCCGAACCATCTGATTGAACAATGGGCCGCTGATTTTTACCGGCTTTACCCAGGAGCCAATATCCTGGCAGCCGGCAAGTCTGACTTCGCCAAGGGGAAACGGCAGAAGCTTTTCTCCCGGATAGCAACGGGTAATTGGGACGCGGTCATTGTGGCGCACTCTTCTTTCAAGAAAATAGGTGTGCCGGCCGCAGAGCATCGCGAATATATCCGTGAGCAGATCGCCGAATATGAAGCGGCCATCCGGGAGGCGGCACAGGATGCGGCGCCGCGCAGCATCGTCAAACAGATGGAGAACAAACGGGACAAGCTGAAAGACCAGCTCAAGGTTATCGCCGAGCAGCAGGACACGGTGATGGACTTCAAGGAGATGGGGGTTGATGCCGTTTTCGTTGACGAGGCTCACGAGTTCAAAAACTTAGGCTTTGCCACCCGCAAGGGGTCAACGCCAGGTTTGGGCAACACCACCGGCTCGCAGATGGCGACCGACCTGTTCATCAAAGCCCGCATCATCCAGCAGGCCAACAAGGGGCGGGGGGTGTTTCTCGCCACCGGCACCCCGGTCAGCAACAGCCTGGCGGAAATGTTTTCCATGCAGCGGTTCATGCAGTACGACACCCTGGTTCAGCGGCGCATCGCCTCGTTTGACGCCTGGTCCGACGTGTTTGCGGAACGGGATACTGATTGGGAACTTGACGCAACCGGGGTGAGGTACGCGGAGAAGACCCGCTTCCGCAAATTTGTCAATATGCCGGAGCTGATGAGCCTGTATATGACCTTCGCGGATGTCGTTTCGCAGAAAAAGCTTGTTGCCATGGCCGAGGCTATGGGCCTGCGCTGGCCTATCCCGAAGATGAAAGGCGGCACCCAACAGCGGATTGTCGTGGATCGCAGCGAGATCCAGGGGGCCTACATGGAGGCCGTCATCTTGCGGGCCGAGAACATGGATCCGAAGGACCGAAAGAAAGACAACATGCTCAAGCTCACCACGGACGCCACCAAGGCAGCCTTGGATATGCGGCTGATTGACCCGAGTGCGCCGGATGAGCCGGGCAGCAAGGTGAACCGGGCAGTGCGGGAAATCTTCGACATTTATAAAGAGCGGGACGCCAAGAAGGGCACACAGCTTGTTTTCCTCGATATGTCGGCGCCCAAGAAGGCCGTGGCCAAGCAGCGGGAGGCATACCAGAAGCTGATGGACGCGGCGGAGCGCGGCGACATTGCCGCCATGGAAAAGCTCGACGCCTTTCCTCCGGGGTTTCTCGATATGCTGAAATCGGAGTTCAGCGTTTACGACGACATGAAGGCGAAGCTGATCAAAATGGGCGTCCGCCCTGACCAGATAGCTTTCATGCACGACGCCAACACCGACAAGCAAAAGGATGACCTGATGGAGAAGGTCAGAACCGGCCATGTCCGTATCCTCATGGGGTCAACCCAGCTCATGGGCGCCGGCATGAATGTGCAGAATAGACTTGTTGCCCTGCACCACATCGACGCACCATGGCGGCCGAGCGATCTTGAACAGCGTGAAGGCCGCATTCTCCGACAGGGTAACATGTTCTTCAACGCAGATCCTGACGGCTTCGAGGTGACAATCAACCGCTACGCCACCAAGGAGACATACGACGCCAGGCGCTGGCAGATCATCGAAGGCAAGGCCGTGGTTGTCGAATCGCTCCGGGATTTCAACGAGGAATCGGGACGCGAAGTGGAGGACATCACCGGCGAGGCTGCCAGCGCGGCGGAGATGAAAGCGGCGGCTTCCGGAGATCCCCGCATCATGGAACAGGTAAAGCTGTCCAGCGAGGTGAAGAAGCTCAAGGCGATCCGCAAGTCAAAGAACCGCCAGCGCAACACCATCGCCAGGGATGCCGAGCAGTACCAAGACCTGCTGGCTCCAGGTGGGCTTTACGATCAGATCGAGGAATCACTGGCCATTTACAGCAAGGCCGTGGTGGAGAAACAAGAGGGGCATTTTGATATCGTGGTCGGGGGGGCGGGTTACAAGAGTGCGCCGTTCGTCGAGATCTCCAGGGAGAAATACCAGGAAGGCGAGGAGGGCGACAAGCAGCACAAGAAGGCAAACGCCGAGGCGAAAAAGGCGTGGGATGAGGAAACGCGGCTGACCAGGGAGGGGGCCGTTGACTCTATCCAGGACATATTTGAAAGATTCTTCAAGAACCCTTCTTCGCCGCGCAAATATGCGTTCATGGATATAGAGTATCGAGGGTTCGGTATTTTCGGTGAGATGTCAACCGCCGTAGACAAGACAGGCAAGCCGCTTGGAGCTTCCTTTACCATCGTCCCGGACGGAACCACGGTGGACTCCGTATCCACGGCGCTGCTGTACAAGTTGAGCACGTATTATTCCAAGACCGATTTTGACAATTTCAGCCCGGCCGGTTTTGTCCAGCGGTTAAACAACCAGATAGGCAACATCGCTGCCATGCGTAAAAACAACGACGCCAACCGCGACATTGCCAAGATCCGGCTTGAAGAGCTGCAAGCGGCAGGCGGCGAAGGATTCACAGGGGAAGAGGAGCTTGCCGGCAAGGAACAACGGCTTAACGAGATCACCGCAGAGCTTGCGGCGGACGACAGCCGGACCAAGGATCTCGACCCGAACCGGTGGCGGCTGCTGATCCTGGAGGCCAATAACCGCAAGGAAGAAGGAGACAATTTCCTCAGCGAAACCGGGCGGGCCTTCATCCTGGAGGATCTCGTCAAGGTCATCGTCAAGGGCAAGACGTTCGCCGCGGCCAAGGACCATCTTCACCGGTTGGGAAATATGGTTTATGCGGACGGCTCCAGGAAATTCCAGGACTTCACCAGGGCGATGAAGAAGCACCTTGGCGAGGCATGGGCCAGCTTCCGGCAGCACGTCGGCAAGCTCTTCATGGAGGCCAAGAAGGCATACCAGAAATCGCCGCTTGGCAACGAGCGCGGCGCCATCACCATCGACCATGATCTTTTCCCTAAAAAACCTGACGACACGCCACCGAAGGGGACCAAGCCGCGCAAGACAGATATTGATGAGCAGGTTGAGGAGGACCAGCAAGAGATCGCCACCGGGATGATTAAGTCAAAACATTACGACCGGGACAGCAATGTCATCCTTGACCGCTGGTTTTCCACCCCTGAGCATTATTTCAAGAAGGTAGAGGCGGCAGGGCGGTACATGAAGGCGGTACTCTCCAAGACCGAGCGGAAGGTGGCGGTTGAAAACGACATTCTTGGCGACGTAATTAAAAAGCTCAAGGCCCTGCAGGACAGCAACCCAGCAGAATATCGCAAGCTGGCGGCGCAACTCCTTGAGGCAGATCGTACCGGCAAGGGCTGGAAGATCGAGATGGCCGAGGACGGAACATGGAAGCTCATGAGCCCGAAGGGGAAAGTGGAGAAGGAGAACCTTGAAGAGGTTGACGCCATCACAGAAATGCTCGACGCCGGCGAGGCCGATCTCGTCAAGCTTGGCTTTGCTTCGGAGACAATCAAGGTGTGGCGTTCCGTGCGAGAATCATTCAACCGGGGGTTCGACTACTTGGCCGTGCAGATGCGGTCCTTGATGGACGAGGCGGCGGCAAACGGCGTGGACACTCCGAAGGTCAAGATCTCCGCGCCCAAGCCATATGCGGTGTGGGACAATGAGGCAGGGCGTGTTATCCGCTGGTTCGACACCCAGGAGGACGCCAACCATTATGTCAAGATCGAGGCCGTGGTAAGGCCGGACCTCATCAACATTTTGTGGAATCATCCCCATACCAAGCTGCACGGCCCGACGAAGGCGCTCGTCGACGCATCGAAGCGGGTTGACCTGGTGGTGAAAAAATATACCCCAGGCGAGGATGAGGTGGAGGTCTCCCTGACCATGGCGCTGGCGGCCATGGGCGACCTGCGCGGGACATATTTCCCGAGGCATCGTGACCCTGGCAGCTTCGCCCTGATCGCCACCAAGAAGGGCGAGGACGGCATCCGCGAGCACTTCGATGTCCACGCTTACAATTACAAGGACGATTCCAAGGAAATGGCCTGGATAAAGGACAAGGCCAACTATGCCACCCCGATGATGCGTCGGAATCGCGAGCTTGAGGCCCAAGGGTATCACGTCACGATTGCCAAAGACGAAAGCGTTTCTGAAGATGTTTTTGAGGCCGCAAAGCTGGTAATGGCTGTGGACGCGGTTATGCAGGAGGCCACGGCGAAAGACAACGAGAGCGATGTGGCCAGGGAACTGAACAAGACGGTGACGAACCAGATTGCCGGCATCTTCAAGGCCCGCGGCTTCCGGTCCTCGATGATTCAGCGGGACCACTCGTCATACTGGAAAGGTTTCGAGGAAGATCCGCTGAAGGCTGCCGCGCAGTATGCCAGGGGGATGGCCTCCGGTATCGCCAAGCGCGATGTGGCCCGAGATATGGTCCTGGCTATCACGGGCCGGGATATCTCATGGCAGGATTTCAAGCTGATCAATGGAGACGACGCCAAGTGGGAGGACTATGTCGCGATGGTCAATAAGCGGCGCCTGAGCCCGACCACACAGAAGAACGCTTACCATGATGTCATGCATCACATGCAGCACTACCTGCGCAACGAGGAAGCCTATGACCGCATCTTGGGCACCGTCAAAGGCCTGGCTGTCTTGAAATTCCTTGGCTTCCGGGTAAGCTCTGCGGCGGTAAACCTGACGAACATGGTCATGGCCGTGCCGGCAGTCATGCACGGCATCGGCAAAATCCCATACGCCGACGCCTTCAAGCACATCGCCCGGGCGGCTGACGATTACCGCAAGTTCCGGACGGGCGGCGAACTTCTCTCGGATGACAAGGCGATATTCGAGGAGATCAGCGCCAGGGGTTGGGATGAGGCGCAATTCAACCAGGAGGCATACCAGGCCGTCAGGGGCAAGTTCGGCAATGCCTACGATTCTCTCATGCGCTACGCGATGTTCATGTTCGGGGCAACGGAGAAGTTCAACCGGGCGGCAACCATCTATGGGGCCTACAAGGCCATCTCCGAGCAGGACAATGGGATGAGCAAGGAGGACGCTCTTGCCCTGGCGAAAGAGGTTTCCGATAAATCCCATGGCACTTACGGCAAGGCGACCCTGCCGTATTTCGCTCAAGGGAAGGGGCCTGGCCAGACCCTGATCAGGGCAGCTTACACCTTTCAGAAATTCTCCCACAACTACATGCTGACCATGCTCGATCTCGGGTTCAACCGCAGGGACTGGAAGGCATTCTCGCACATGCTGCTTGCGCCGGCGATCTTGTCCGGGGTTGGGGCCAGCGCGGCGGCTCCTCTTCTCCAGGGCCTTGGCCTTGCCCTTGGCTTCGATGACCCGGAAGAGGATCTCTACAAATGGGCGGATGAGGTATTCGGCGGCGGCGAGTGGATGCGGCACGGAGTGGCGGGCTTGGGCGGGCGCGGAGTGAACCTGAAAGGCTCGCTGCAGATCAACTTTGCTATACCGACTACTGTCAACGAACTGCTTGGTGCCCCGGCGAGCGTCTTCCTCGATGAGTACCGGGGGATGAAGGATGTCTTCCATGGCGACATCATGAAGGGCGCAGAGAAGATGCTGCCGACCGGGCTGGGCTCCCCGATCAAAGCGGCGCGGGAGTACCGGGAGGGGATTACCACGGCAACGAACATGCCGGTGTTCTACGGTGACACCCCGGTGAAAGGCGACGGGGTTGACGCGGTGATCCGATTCTTCTCCTTCAATCCCTCTTCTCTTTCGTCGAAGAGGGAAGAACAGTGGAATGAGAAAGAGGTGGTAGACCGGTACAGCGACAAGAGGACCGTAATCTATGCCGAAATCCGCCGCTTTTATCTCCAGAACCCGGAGAAGCAGACCTTGACGGAATGGGCCGGCATCCTGGCCGATATCCAGGCGTACAACGAGAAGGTGCGACGGTCTGGAAGGCCGGACATCGTTATGATCAAGCCAAGCTCAATCAGGGCGGCAGTGAAGAAGATGACGAGGCCGTCACGGGCGGAAAGAGCACGGGAACAATAAAATGTTTAAACTCGCGAGAGCGGGCAATAAGCTGAAGCAACAATAAATCAAGGAGAGATACATGCCGAAAACGATTATCGCAGCAAAGACGGAGGCGGAAATATCCGCTTCAGTCACGGTTATCACGGTGAATCACCCCGTGTCATTCATCGCCCACGGGCTGTCCGTAGGCGAAGAGGTGGCCATCGAGGTGAAGTATGGCGAGGGTGACGAAGATTTCCAGACCCTTGCCAGCGGCGGAGGTGCCGTACTCGACACGGAAAACAACACCAGGCAGATCACGGCAATCGGGGTCTACCGAGCAAACAAACCAGCAACGGCAAGTGCCGTGTCCGTGGCTGTTGCTTCGGCGTCAAATCCATGATTATCCGCTATGGCTTCCTGCCCGGTGGGATGACAGCCGGTGAAAATCCGGTGAGCACTGACAAGCCGGGTATCTATCGGGCAAACAAGCCGGGGACTGACGCTGCGGTCGGCGTGGTCGTTTATCGCTGATTATGAAACTGAGGTGGGATGATATGATGATGAAACGATTGATAGCTGTGTTGCTGGTGTGGGTGCAGGTCGCTCTGCCTGGTGTTGGGTGGGGGGAATAATCATGACAATATATTATGCAGCAGCGGAACCGGCAAATCCTATAGCGCCGTATGCAACGCCAGCGACAGCTGGTAATCTGGAGACTGTTTTTCTTTACGCCAGGACGGCTAACGTGGATGCAATTATTTATTTGCTACCGAATTTGACGTTTTACTTGCCGGAGGTGTATTCCACACAATCAATTTTGCTATGGAATATTGCCAGACATATCGAAATAGCAGGGTATGAAGGTGTAGCGACTATAGATGGGGCAGATACACACCATCTGTTCCAGTCCGGATCTGCTGTGTTAAGTGTTGCATGGCGCCGAGTCAAAGCCCAAGCATTATATAGTCTGACTATTGCGCCGTTCTCGTATTTCAACGGCGGGGCGGAAATAACTCTTGAGGATTGCGAAATCAATAACTGCCAAAATAACAGCACTACGCTGGCAGTATCTGGTATGGTTTCCGTATCACCTAATGTTTCTACATCTGTAAACATCATCAGGACAAAATTCAACAATAATATCAATACCAACGTAGAGGAAGATAAGGACGGTGGCTGTATTCGACACGCATCGTCAGCCGATATGATTATCTCTAACTCTGATTTTATCGGCAACATATCAAGTAGGAATGGTGGCTGTCTATATACTCCAATAGGATTTACTGCTGATGTCAGCTTAATCGGGTGCTCCCTGCTTGGCAATCATGCGTCTGTTGGGGGAGCAGTAAAAATAGACAGCGGCGTGTTGACTATTACGGACTCAATCCTATCTGATAATACAGCGGTAACATCCGGTGGAGCTGTCCATGTCGGATCTGTGGGAGAGCACATCGTTACCAGTAGTACGCTGGAGCGCAATACGTGTCAGCAGCAGGGTGGGGCCATAATATTTTTTGGATCTGGGGTTGTCGGGCATCTCGACCAATGCCGTTTGAATGAAAATTCTGTCACCCTTGGCTATTCGGCAGGTGGGGCGTTGAAATACAGTTTTGGAGCACACGGGAGTTGCCAACGATCAGAATTCTGGCGCAATGCATCAGGCATGGATGGGGGAGCAATTGATTTCGGCGGCAGTGATGAAGCTGAAAAGTCAAGTGTTTTGAATAGGTGTCTGTTTGTGGAAAATACTGCGGCACGATCTGGTGGGGCAGTCAGTTGTATTGAGACCCATACCGTAACAGGGGGGAACAATACGTATACCAACAATACTGCGCTTGTGTCAGGAAACAGCCTGAAAACCTACGCCACTGTTACCTATGTCAACGGCACATCGTTTGCCAATGATATCTACTGGGGTAATGGGGTTAGCGAGATCGATGGAAGTCCGAATGGTGACATTACCATTGATCACAGTATTGTACAGGGAGGAGTGGGAGCGATAGCAGACGTGCAAAATGTGACTAATATTTTAAGTGCTGACCCCCTATTTGTTTCGACAACTGACTACAATTTGCAAGCAAACTCTCCAGCAATCAACACCGGAACAATCATCGCCGGCATCCACGATCAAGCCACACCGGCAACGGATATCAATGGCACCAGCGTGCTTACCATCCCGGATATCGGTGCCTATGAGTACCCTGGCGGGCTCTATTTCAACGTTGCCTCTGCTGATGGCGGCAACGGCACAAGAGCACTCCCTTATAACGCCTGGACCGACTATCCATGGACCGGCTACAACCTGCGGGCCGGGGCTGAGATCTATCTGCAAGGGGCTATGGCCGGTACGCTGGATTTGTCCGGATTAGCTGATACCGGGGCAAAGACTGTCAAAGGCTGGCCTGGTAAGTCGGCCACAATCAAAGGCTTCGTCGGCGGGACAAACGATGTGCTTGATCTGAGCGGCGGGACTTCCGGCAACATTCTAAAATCAGTTTTCGAGTAAGGAGAATTATGAAAAAATTTATCGTATCACTGTTATTCGCTATTTCTTTTGTGCCCTGTTCTCCCGTGTTGGCTGCCGATGCCAAATTTTCCTGGTCTCCCAACACAGAGACAAGTCTTGCCGGGTATAAGATTCACTATGGCACGGTGTCAAAAAAGTATACTTTAGACGTTGACCAGAAAATGGGCACAATGGTGGACGGTCATGTTGAGGGTTCAGTAGGGAATCTTACTGTTGGAACAACCTACTATTTTGCTGCCACAGCTTATGATGTCTATGGTTACGAAAGTGATTATTCAACTGAAGTAAAGTGGGTGGCCCATGATCGTATCGTCAAACCCATTAATTTCTACGTTAATCCTGAAAAGAAAGTCACAATCTCAGTCTCCCCATGATAGATCTCGAACTTGCCGATAAGCTCCTGAAAGAGATGGGCTACATCAGCCCCTGTGCCAGCTGCACAAACCAATGGCAGATATGTCTGGCTTGTCACAGGGGCAGTATGAATAATTCTGTATTGCCAAAGGTGGAATGATGACAGATTCAATCGGAAAATCCGCAAGTCGTGGTCGTGTCTTGGCCGTGATAATTATGGGTGTTGTCGCCTCCTATCTGGCATCAAGGGGAGTTGACCTCACCCAGGAACAGCAACAACTGGGCGTTGAGTTCATTGGCGCTGCTGTGGCCGTAGTCTGCGCCATGATTCCAGTCGTTAAGAGTAAAATGCGATCAATCAAGAAGGAAAAGGTTGAATAATGACAGAACGAAGAAAACGTGTGCTGACCGATGCCGATGCTATTGCCATCGCGGAGGCCATAACGACTAATCATGCCATCAGTTGCCGCTATAGTATTCCGCCGGAAAGGATGGATGCTGCGATAAGGTTTTATGAGAACATGAACTCCATCATGGAAGATTCTAAAAAAACGATAAGGCGGTCAATTCTAACCCTTGTCGTAGCCGGATTTGCTTTACTTCTTGGAGCTGGAACGGTCTATAAAATATGGGCAATCGCGCATCGAGGCTCGCCATAATGAAGCTGCCCGCGCCGGAAGAGCGACCGAATATGAAAATAGCCGTCAGTGCCGGACACCATCCGAATGCCCAGGGGGCCAGCAACGGAACGCTGACCGAATATGCCGTAGCTGCGGCCATGGCCGGCCGCCTGGTGATGCTGCTGTCGCTGCACGGCCATCAAGCGCACTTGGTATGCTCAGTGCCGTTGAAGAGGAAAGTTGAGCTGGTAAACGAGATCGGCCCGAATGTCGCCATTGAGTTCCATCTCAACGCCGGAGGAGGCCAAGGATGCGAGACACTTTACTGTCCTGGATCTGTTACCGGGAAAAAGATTGCCACTGCGGTCCAGCGCGGCATCATCGCGGCAACAGGTTTCCGCGACCGCGGGGAGAAGGAAGGGTGGTATAAAATGGTTCTGCCGCCTGACCCGCAGGCCACACCTGACTATTTCCTCTCCGGCACTCGCTGCCCAGCAATCATCATTGAGCCATATTTCATCGATACCGAAGCGGAGAAGGGTGCCGTGTTCGTTAACGAAATAGTTGCCGGCGTTGTAGCCGGCCTCGCAAGGATTGGTCGATGAAACAGTATATCGGAGTTCCCATCTCATGGCATGACCTACTGGCGTTGGCCAGATATCACCGCAAGATGGATATCATCGAGCGGATGGAGAAAGCTGATCCTGCCAACTACGATGTTTTCTTCTCCGATGGCTGCTCCATGTGGCCGGATGAGTGGAAAAGTTGTGCAGTTGACCTTTCTGGTGCCTGCTTCTGGCATGATGTTGCTTATTTTCTCGGCGGCACCATGGAACAGCGGCTTGCCGCAGATAGACAGCTCTATGCCGACGTTTTTTGCGCTGCCGGCATTGTCATGGCGCAAACGATGTTCACCGGGGTCCGGGCTGGCGGTTGGCTGCCTGGCACCGGGTTCCATTGGGGATATGGTCGCTTGCGATGACGACAACGTCATGCCCTCGATGCTTGGGGAAATGGAGGGTAAACCATATCACCGGCAATCTTGTATTTTGGCTGCACTGCACAGGGACCGACAAGCCGTGCCTCATGTACTGCTGCGAAATGTTCTAAAATCGAATGTGTCAATAAGTGTCAATTTTCCCCTAAAATCTTTATGCCCGTTCTGTCTTGAAACCCTTGGTACTGCTGGTGCCCCCGGCAGGAATCGGACCTGCGGCACCAGGATTAGGAATTATAATAGCGCGTAGTTCTCTTTGTTTTTGCGTACTTTTTTTGCCATCGAATTGACACTGTGTCAACTACCTATTCTTGCTCCTGATTTTTTCCACCTCTTCACGCACAAAATCATGTCTGATGTGGGTATAGATTTTATTGGTTGTCTCGATACTTGAATGGCCGGCAATCTGCTGGATGGCGTGCGGGTTCATTCCATCCATCGCCATGTTGCTGAGGCACGAATGCCGGAGCAAGTGGTGGTGGATATGGAACGGGACATTCGCGGCCCGTGCGGCCCTCAGCAGTGCCTTCCTGATGCCATAGAATGGTTTCCCCGTAATCTCGTTTATCGACAAATACCCGGCCGGGCGTTTCGCCAACGCGGCCATCAGCGCATTCTCTAGCCTGTCCGTGGTAAAAGGCACGGCGCGGTACTTGCTACCCTTACCATAAACCTGGATCGTCTTGTTGCGCTCGTCTACTGATTCTGCCGTCAGGTGCAACGCCTCCCGCTGCCGCAGGCCGGCATCAGCCATAAGGAGAAAAATGAGCTGATATTGCGGCTCCATCACGGCGGCCATGGCATCGATCACCCTGGGAGACACGGCTTTCGCCGGCGGCGATACTGTTTTGCCGCGGCGGAACATCGTGATTGAGAACCCTGGCTGTGTTTCAACCCCTTTGTATTCCCTGGCATACCGCAAAAAGCTGCTGAAATATGAAAGCTCTTTGTTCACGGTCCTGGCTTTAACCTTGCCGATCTCCACGCGCTCATGCTTATATGCAGATATCATGTCTTTCGTGAGCTCCATGGTCCTGTACCTGCCGAAGAATGGGATGATGCGCCTAGAAAAGACGACACGCACGTCGGCAAGAGTCGTCTGGGATACCTCTTGCGCGTGGTGCTGGTAGAAATCTAAAACGATGTCGATTACCTTCAGGTGCTGGGCTATACGGGTTGTTTTGTTGGTGTTGGCGACGATATCGTTTTCGAGTTTTTTTGCATCCTCGAATTGGCCCCTGAATGTGGTGCGCAACCGGTCGCCCCCCCTGCCGGTATCAACAATCCACCATTGCCCTGGATCTTTTCCCCATTTCGTCGGGTGCGGCCTTACGCTCATTTGTCTCCCTCTCGTCGCATCGGGCGCATGACAACCACGGCGCGGACAACGGCGCCGGAGCTGTCCCATATCGGGATTGAAGTAATGGCTACCTGGACAGTCTCGTCGTCGGCGCACGATATGACCTTGACCGCTTTATGGACCGTGCCTGTATCAAACGTATCGGCGACCTGGCACGCGTCGCATTTCTGCCCGATCAAGTCTCCCTTTATCCTGATATGCTCTTCGTTTTGATGGATAACCGTCATGCCCTGCTTTTCGATAACAACCAGGTATGAATTAGAATCGGCCAACAGGGTGAGAAACGCCTGTTCGTAATCTCCGACTAGCTGGCTTTTCAGCACATCGCTCGTTATATCACAGATTGATCCATACCGGGCTATCGGTTTTCCCTGCGCGTCCCGATCTATCTGTACGAACTCCCGGTAGGTTTTGATTTCCTTGTCGCAAGGGCGGCAGGCCCTAAACGTTATGTGATATTGGGAGACGGTTTTGTCTTCCAGGTAGCCCTTGACCGCGACGAATGCCGCCTTCCTGTCTTTCTTGTAGACGTAGAGCGAAACGAATTTTTCCCATGAAACCGGCTCCACGCTTTTATCTATGCCCATAACGGAATAAAAAGACGACGACCATGTGGCATCCCCGCTGAATGAGCAATGAAAGTACCCTACTTTCATCAACTCCTGCGCTGTGGCTAATCTCTGCATATATTCTTTCGTCTTCAGTTCAGCTTTTTTTCTCGCATCAAGTTCACGGCTGAGTTCCACCATAATCCGCTCGACGCTCGTCAGCCGGTTGTCGATGCTGTCCACGGACAGCTCCGGCTGCGCCGTTTCCGGTACGTGTGCCGCTCCTTCCAGGATTTCGCGGCCAAGGCTGATAAGATCAATATGTTCTGTCCCAAAATACTGGACTATTTTTTCCACGCTGTCCGGGTGCGGCGAGTGTTTCGGCTTGGCATTGGCCAGCCTGCTCAATGTCACCGGAGACATACCCATCTCCTTGGCTATCCTCTTTTGTGATAAAGGCGACTCTTTGAGCTTCTGCCGCAGGGCTGCCGCGAAGTAAGCCGGCGCTTTTGATTTCTCCATCTGCATCCCTCCCGTTTAATTATCCAGCATTTTTTTTGACGCGGTTTATCCGCACTAAAACAATAACACGTTGCGCTAACGAGTCAAGCTTTTTTTGTTATTTTTTTTATAACGAAGTAACAATAGTTTAAATTCTACAATTAGCGCAATGCGCTAACATTTCACCCTTATCCAGAAAATATTTATTGCCAGCCTGTTATTAACAAGGTATGTTATCGAAAAATTAGCGCAAGACAGCATATCATTAACACATAATTAATCCTGGAGGCATGGTGACACACAAAGAACTCGCAGAGAAAATCGGGATGCATCCGGTGTCGTTTTCTCGGGCCATAAACACGGCTACGAGAATGAGCGACGGAAATGCCGTCGCCGCAGAGAAGATCACGAAAATTCCTTTTTCCGTCTGGAAAACCGGCACCAAAGACGAACTGCACAGGGAAGTTGAAAAGTATATTGCAAAGCGAAACAAGCAGAGGAGGCAGCAGGCATGACCACGTTAGAGGAAATCAATACCAGGCTGACGCGGATAGAGACAATGATATCTCGCCTCTGCAACCCGGCTCACGGCATGGCCGCAGAGGGGAAAAGGAAGCTGGTTGTGGAGTGTATCAACACGCACGGCCCCAAGTCGAAACAACTAAAGGCTCTCATGAAGGAATTGAACGGTGAAGAGCTGCAACTAAAAAAGGAGAAAAAGGATGCGAGTAAAATTTGAAGCGATTTTAACACTGGATGCAGCCCTCAAGGCCGTTGAGCGGAACGGGGATGCCCTGCAGTATGTCAAGGACCAGACCGAGGCCGTGTGTCTCAAGGCCGTTGAGCGGAACGGGTATGCCCTGCGGTATGTCAAGGACCAGACCGAGGCCGTGTGTCTCAAGGCCGTTGAGCGGAACGGGTATGCCCTGCAGTATGTCAAGGACCAGACCGAGGCCGTGTGTCTCAAGGCCGTTGAGCGGAACGGGTATGCCCTGCAGTATGTCAAGGACCAGACCGAGGCCGTGTGTCTCAAGGCCGTGGAAAATGACGGGTATGCCCTGCAGTATGTCAAGGACCAGACCGAGGCCGTGTGTCTCAAGGCCGTTGAGCGGAACGGGTATGCCCTGCAGTATGTCAAGGACCAGAC
>Ga0209728_1000216_pt1 | contig 54832 bp, 124 predicted proteins | sample RifGroD1_FD_183997 | JGI IMG/M metagenome (GOLD analysis project Ga0209728, IMG submission 183997) | Groundwater microbial communities from Rifle, Colorado, USA - Groundwater D1 (SPAdes) (version 2) | ecosystem: Environmental > Aquatic > Deep subsurface > Groundwater | place: Rifle, Colorado... | reverse complement strand
CCAAAACCTGCAAGTAAGACAACTGCTGATACTCCAACTGCAATTAAACCTTTAGTGAATTTATTCATTGTTAAAATATCTCCGATTTCAAAATTATTTCTCATTATTTTTAATCTCCTCTTTAATTATATTTTCTACTTGTTCAATTTTCTGGCCTATTTTTGAGTATAGTGGTATTGCTAAGAATAATAGTAATACTACTATAGCAAGAATAAATATTACAAACATATATATCATCACCACCTTTAAAGTAAAATAAAACTTGTTTTTGATGCTATTTTACTGCACTTTTTACAGCATTAGCTAAATCTTGTATAGCATAATATTGAGGGTTAATTAAATGCTTTATCCCATTTGTTAATTCCGACATCCCAAATATTAAGAAAAGAATACATCCTATAACAACAAACGCTATTCCAACACATATATAAGCAATTTTTTCTTCTTCAAAATCATTCTTAGAATCAAAATCTTTCATATTTAGTTTTTTACTTTTAGATATCAATACAAAACCTGCAATACTGCATCCAACAATAAAAATTAAAAATAATACTGATGCCCAAATTAATGATGATATTCCATCTACATAAGATTGTTGCATATAAATTTTAAATACTTCTTGCCCAGTGGAACTTACTTGATCTCCTAATTTACTAAGAAAGTCTAATATTAATTTTGTATCCATTTTATATTCCTCCTATACAATCAACTTTATTTAATAGATTCCTCTGCTTCATTTTTAGTTGCATAAAGTTTACTTGCAGAAAGACTACGTGGATATGTTAAATTATATTGTTCGTATGGTTCATTATATCCACTTCCAATAAATATTTCTTTAACTGTAGTTTTGTGTACCTTCATTGCCTTAGAATCAGGTAATCTACCACTACAACATGGGCAATTAGTTCCATATACCGTTTCTTCTTCTTTAAACCATACAGTATCACCAATATTAAATTTAGTTATATATCCCATAATTAACCCCTTTCTAATTTCCATTAAAAACTACAATTTAAATTATTTATTTTTGTTTTTAAAATAATTACTTAAAGATTCTCCATACCATTCCCAGTTATCTACTCCACCGTTTTCCAATGCAGTTAATGTTTCATCTCTGTGCAGAAGTTCACTATATTCTTCTTTAGAAATCGTATTTTTAGTATTTTCAACTTTAATACTATTCCCTGTGATTGCATTAATAATTTCAGATATAGAATTATTAATCTTAGATTTTACTTGACTTTGAATATTTGAATACAAATTACTATATAACCTATCAATCGTTTCAGATTTTATCTCTTCTATAACATCTTCTTCGGCAAGGTTAAGTGCATTTGTCACATCTTTACTAAATGCTTCTTCATACTTCTTTTTATATTCATCTTTAATTTCTGCAATTAATTTTTGATATACTTTTTCTTTGATTTCATCTTTAATTTCGTCTCTGATTTCATATTCGTCTTTATATGTAAGAGATATTTTATTTTTCATTTCATTTTTAATCTGATTAATCGCACTGGTGGTAATATCATCAAAAGTCATTTCTGACATTTCTTTAATTACCCCTAACTTAATTCCCTCAAAAACTTCTTCAAAATCAAATTCAAATTTAAGTGCTGTACTCATTTTATTAATTCCTCCTTATTTAATAATTTTACATTATTTTGATATTTTATTAATATTTTAGATGCATTATTATCATCTAAATATGCCTCGTAAGCTTCTTCACACCACATTCCTTCACAAGATGAGTATCCAGAAGGTGTAACACAAGATTTATGTTCTCCATAATCTGTTTGATGACAATAATCACAAATTGTTTCATCATCGCGCATTTCTTCAAATGATTTTAGTATCATAATTTTCTCCTTCCCCTTAAAATCTTAATTTGCTTTGATTGTATTTGCTTCTTCCAATTTCTTAATCTTTAATGCATTGTTCCTCATATCACATTCGGCTTGTGCTTCTTCTCTAGATAAGAATAAATTATCCTCTTCCCAAACTGTACCACTACCTATTCCAGTCGAATCTAACATGTATCTAATTTCAGATTTGTTTCCATATTTCCCTTCATATTTAGGATCGTAAATATTAATATCTATTTTCCCAACTTTACCTTGACTAAAGGCTACATAATATTCAATATCTCCTTCTACTTCACGATATGTATAACCTCTGCATTTAGGACACGTATAATTATTACCATTCAGTTCAACTTTCCCTTTATCATCGCAAGCTGGACAATTTGTAGGTATTTTAAGTGTTTCAAATCTTGTACTAATTGGATATACGGTATCTCTATAATTATATTTAGTTTCTACTAACATTTAAACATTCCTTTCTATTTACCAAATAAGGAGTCAATATATGTATTCTGCATATATCCTTTCCTACCTCCCCATATACTTTCTTCTCTTCTTTTGCATTTTATAAACGCTTCCAATTATGTATTCTCTTATATCCTGTTCTTTTGCTTTAGCTTTTCTTACTACTTCTTTATCTGCTTCTTTTGTTAAGTATGTTATGATCATTTCAGCCAATTTATATCCTCGCTCTCATTATATATTTATTTTAGTATTTAGTCAAGCTTTAATTCTTTTGCATTGTTGTCGATTCCTAATTGCTCATTCAGTTTATTGTATTTCTTCATATCTTTCTTAAACCAAGAGGTATCGGTTCCAACATAATTCTTAATCCATAAGACACAATTTTCTCCTACTAGGAAAGTAAGACATCCGTAGAGACATAATTCTTGGCTACCTAATTTTACTTTCTTTGATAGATGATAATTCCTAGTTAATTTTCTCTGAACCATTTCATAAGTTAGAAGTTTATTACCTTTGACTTTATTTGTGTAACAATCGTATACATGATCGTGTAATTCTAATATTTCCATATTTATTCTCCTTCTCTATATTTCTTTTATAGTCTATTCTGGTTTCTTCATAAATAAACGCTTTACAAAGAATGCATTTCTATATTCCTCTTTATAATCTCTTTCTTCTTGTCGTTTTGCATATTCCTTGTCACTTATTTCTTTTTTGATTAAATATTCTTCTCTTTTTACAATTGCTATTTTTAGCGATTCTTCCAATTCTTCAGTCTCACTTAAAATAACATCTGTAAGATAAACCATAACATTATCTGTTCCTCGTAATACACTTTCCACTCTTATAATTTTATCTTCTTTTGTTAAGTAGAATTGATCTCCACTATTAAGAGGAGGTGTATCTAACTCTGTTTCTAAAATTGTTTCATAATTTTCTACTATTTTAGTTAAAACAACATAAGGAATTTTAGCATCTTTGTATAAATATGATTCAAACTCATAAATCTTTTTGATGTGTTTTCCTTTAAAAATACTTTTCATTAATTATTACCTCTTTCAAATTTTATTTTATTATTTAAAATGGAATTTTGATTTGGTTACTTTTCAGAACATACAGACCACTTACCATTTTCTATCATTCTTTGATTCAATATTACTGTTGCATTATTTTTAGAGAAATCAAATTCCCAAGTTGAAAAATTAATTCTACATTCAATTTTATATCCTAATGCGAATTTATGTAATGCCGTACTCAAATCGGTGTCTATGTAATTTACCTTTTTATTAATTAGTTTATCTTTCTGCTCTTTTAGTTTTTCATAAGACTCCATTTTTGATCTTCCTTTCTCCATTAAAATCAACTTTTAAACGATCCTGCAAAAACTTTTTAAATACTCTTTTTCTTCTTTAAAATTAACTTGCTCATTCTTATTGCTCTTTAATACTCTAAAAAATATATTCACCTTTTCCATCAATTCTACTCCAACTAAGTAACCTAAAAACAGCATCATAATTGTTAAACTCATCTATGTTGGCAATAGTCATATAAAGCATACTTTCTTCTTGTAATAATACTTTCTTTAGGAATATTTATAAACTTGAATTTGTTTTCTATTGAACTTTCGCCAACTATAAATTCCATGTACTTTTTGAGTTTAAATGCTCTTACTTCTTCCATAGTGTTATATATCTCCTCTTTCTCTTATTGATTGTTTTAAACTTCCACAGCATCACAAAATACTCTCTATACTTTTCTACCACCACGGATTATTTCCCTAAGACCTTTATAATGTTTACAAGTAGATACATGATAAGAATTTGTACAAGTACATACTTTAACCTTTTCTTTAAAATTCATGTTGTCCAATTTCTCTCTTTATTGGACATTCTTCAAGCAACACATTAGTTGATATATAACCAGTGCTAGATACGCAACAACCTGAAGGTTCAATCTCTTGACCTTGTATAGAACTTTTTATAAGTTTAATTTGTTCTAATGTAAAACCATGTCCACTAGACTTAGCAGGTCTAAAAACAACCCATATCTTATCATTTATTTCTTGTTTTGTGAGAACATATCCTTTCTTTTTGTAAAACTCTGAAGATCGATCGATAATTTCAACTTTATCCCCTTCTCTATATTTCATAATCTAAATTTATCCTCCAATTTTATAAATAATTTCTCTAACTTCACAATCATTAAAGTCATCTAAATCTTCAACTTCTTCTACTTCAATAATTGTTCCATCACTATCTAATATAACTGTGGCAGTTCCCCAGAATACACCTTTAATTTTAGCTTTAACTTTTTGTTGCACTTATGTAATCATCTTCTTCCCAAACTTTAATGGAATAGTTTGTTGGAATTCATTTATGTATTTGGTATATTTATATAATAACATGGTTAAGACATTAAGTCAAGATAATTATTTTAGTATTTAAATAATTTCTTCAATTCTATCAATTACTATAGAATTAAATTACAACAATTAATTATCTAAACTTATGACATATCGCACAAAAAGTTTCGCTAAATGGTTGTGACGTATAATCCCAAGCATCTAAATCGTCTCCCCATTTATGAGTGCATTTATTTTGAATATCATTAAGTTTCTGTCTACGAAGGTTCTCTAGATTATCTCGTTCTTTTCTGTACCATTCATCTACATTTAATCGTTCTTCTTGTAGTGGATGTAGTTTAATTTTACTAAGCATATATTATCCTCCTTTAAAATTTGAGTTTGATTGGATTTTATACTTTGAAAACACGAGCATTTGGAAGCATAATGGAGCATGCGTGAGGTCAATTTTCTTGTTTTTCTAATTCTCCCCATACTTTTTGCAAATCCAACATCACACATTCAAACTCTCTGAATGTTCCATCCGTATATTTCAATGCAATGCCTAAATCTTTAAATGCTTCGATTAAATAATTTAATCTTTCTTTTTGGTCTATATCTGTAAGGTAAAAATATCCTGTGCTTCTAATACTGTCTTTTGAATCAAGCGTCTCAATTGTACTTCCGTTTTTAAATTCTATTTTGCTCATTAATTTAATTCCTCCTTCTCGAATTTAAACAGCATTTTTTGTTGGTTTTAATCATATACAAAATCTTGATTGAGTGTAATCTGATTATTCGCCTCTGTATTCATTCCAGCAAGATTTAACATCTCAGGTTTTAAATAAACCCATTCCCCATGTTGTCTAAAAATTTTTCCTATCTTATCTCTGAAGATAACTGGATTATTATTTTTCTTTCTTCTTATTTCACATTTATTATCCTTGAATATAATTTTAATTTTATCTGTTTCTATTACATTTACTGGTTTATCAAAATTACATTCTCCACAAAGAAATTCAATTTCTTTAGTTGTGTTATCTTTTTGGTTTTCAATTATTTTATTTATTAATTCATTAATTTCCATTATATCTTCCTTTCATAATCACTTAAAACAGTGGATTGATTGGGTTACTTAAAATTCACTCTAGACAATGCGTTTCTTAAAATTAATGCGATACTTGCTTTATAATCGCTATAATCATCAAGATATGAAGATTTTTTCATTCTCTTAATAAATCGTTCTATTCTTTGTTTTTCATTGTCGGTTAATATATCTCTTATTTTCAATTTTTAAACCTCTTCATTCAATAACTGTTAACTTAATATCCCATCTTACTCCTTTGACTTCATATTCCTCAGTCACTTGATAGTCTTCAAATAAAATTTCTCCATTGGTTATATAGTCTAACAATGTCTCGTAAATCTTATTTTGCAATAATGTTGCTTGTTTTACGATTAATTCTGTATATAATATTTTATTTTCTTTCATCTTATTCTCCCTTTTAATAGTATCAAACTGTATTTTGCTAGGATTACTATTTTGTACAATAACACGGCTGTGTAATCCATTTACTATTACAGTGAGGGCATACATTATATTCACAATGCTTTTCTTTTACAATGTTTGGTTCATCAAAATGTTTCTTACACATTTCGCATAAATATGGAGTTTTTCTAATCATTATTGATCTGCTCCTTTCCATGCATCAAATTGCAGAACCACCATATCCATAATTTCTTTATTAACTTCTCCATTGATATTATCTTGTATATGTTCAATTCCATCTTCTTTATACTGTGCCAAACATTGTTCACAAATATAAATCCAACTTTCTTCTAGATCATGAAATGATACTCCAATTTTAATAGCACAATGGTCACAATGTTCTGTTTCACATATTGCACATTTTAATCCATCATCCATATGAAAATCTTCATAACAATTCCTACACATTCTTATATCAGACATCTTTTTATCTCCTTTCTAAGTTGGTATAAAACATGAGTTTTATTCATCTCTGACTTCTCTTTCATATCCGCACCGTAAACAATATATTGTTGCAAAAATATCTTTCTCATTACTGGCATTTACTTCACCGTATAGCTGAGTATTGCATACAGGGCATCTTTCTTTTAGGCATTGCACATAGAATCATACTCCTCTTTATTAGGCTTCATCAATAAATTGTTGACATACTTTTACTAAATTATTTTTTGAATTTATAATTTTTTGATTCATCTCCATTAACGAATTAATTTCTGCGTCATCTTTTAGTGTATATAATTCAAAAGCTTTATAATAAGTTTCTACAACCCTTCTATATTCTCCAATTTCAATTTGTAAATTTGTTAAGTTTATATCAATAGATCCTTCTGACATATCTAACATTTATAATTTTCCTTTCTTAATTGGCATAAAATTCTTTCTTTATGCGTTATTAACATCATCAAAATTCACGAAACAAGTACAATTATTAAAAGTAGAATTATCGTTTAGTTTAATTGCTAAAGGTTTCTTTGAATCGCAACTATCAATATCCATTATCACACCATAGTAACCTTGAAACATACCATTAACTACTAATACTTTATTACCTATCTTTGGAATGCTTTCATAATATGTAATAATCTCATTCAGTGAATCTCTAATAAATTTTGCTTGTGCTATATTTATACCTAAACTTTCATTATGATTAGTGTCTTTTATTAAGATAAAATCTTGATCTTGACTTACTGTATAGTCCCACCTATCACCATAATTTGATTCAATTTCAATATTATGCATTTTATATGTATCTTTTAACACTTATCTTTCCTTCTTTCTTATCTTTATCTTAAATTCCTATCATATCAGTTCTTTATTTGGTTTTATTATTACTTGATTTAGCCTTAATTGTAAATATACTTAATATTGCTGTTAATACTACATATGCCCAGAACCCATTAATATAAAATCCTAACAAATAACTATCAAGCAACCAAAGTTTCACGGGAGTTAATACAATTGCCACTAAAAATAGAAGCATTGTAGTTAAGCATCCAATCCCTATAGGAATAGTTAATACAGAAGCAACCATAAGTAAACTAAACAAATATCCCATAGCTACCATAAGTAATGTTGCAATAATTATAGTCCTTGTATCTGAGATAGATAGGTATTCTTTGAAATATTCGTTACCAATCCAAAACACTGAAAATGTTAATATTAAGTTTAATATATTTCTCATTTTTTTAATTTGCTCCTTTAATTATAATCCCAAGCAAAGGTTAAATCTATTGGTATTAATATTCTCTATCCCATTCCTTAATAATTTCTTCCTCATGTTCTTTCCATAAGTCTTCATCAAAACAATCTTTATAATTAGTTAAACTATGGTCAAACCCACTAATTATATCATTAATTTCTATACAGACTGTATTAGTAAACAATATAACCTCTTCGCCTTCATCAAAGTGCCATCCTCCAACTGCTTGAACAAAGTCAGACAAATCATACAAATTAATATGAACATAAGCAATAATTTCACCTGTGCGAACATTTGGATATAGTCCTGTTTCATTTTTATTTAAAATATTATATAATTTCGGATCAACTAATTCCATTTTTATTCCTCCTCTAATCCCTTGAAAGATTCGATTTATCTGGTTTACCTTAACAACTTAAATCCACCCTTAACTAACCAATTTCTAACTTCTCTAACATCTTCAATATCCGTTCCTTCTGGAACTAAAATACTTTCAATTTTCACGAACTGACTAAAATCTCCCATGCCCATATACTCATCTGCAAAATAGAAATATACCCAAATCTTATCATCAAATATAATAAAATATTCTCTTGTACTATCCGGTAGAGGCATATCGAAACCTCTATCTTCTTCTTCTATCTCAACTTCATCTGATAGATAAGAAAGAAAATCTTCCATTTCTTCTTCATCGCTTCGGTATAAATCCATATTATAAAATTCATTTCTAATTGTTTTATGCCAATCTGGTTCACCTTTCTTACTACCATTACCAAGATAAATTATCTTACCTTCATTAACTAGTTGCTTATGTACATACCATATTGCTGTTTTTGTTTTATTATTATATTTAATTACTTTCATTATTTTATCTCCATTTCAAAACTAATTTCTTTGCCTTCTATTTCTTTAATTAACTTTCTAATTTGTTTTTCCTTTTGATTACCTGAATTATTCTTTTCTTTATTTTTGTAATAAGATAACACAATATCTTTTGCTATTTCTATCAAACCTTCCTCATCAGATAAATATTCAAATGTTTTATTAACAATATCTTCATGCGTAACATCTTCCGTTAATTCCCACCAAATGTTTACCAATGTTCTTTCATAGCTCCTATGAAACCATTGTCCTTCTTCTTTAAAATACACTTTAAGTTTGAAAGAATGATCCATACTAGCATCTGTATAAATAGGTCTTATCTTGCCAGTTATCTTCACTCAATCTCCTCCACTTCAACTTCGCAATCTTGATCTTCACTTTTTACTATGATATTGATTCCCTTTTGTACTTCATTTTCATCTTTTACATTCCAAGACTTTTTACTATTAATTAAAACCTCTCCATAACCCTCAAAGAAACTTTGTTCAAATCGTGCTCTACTCTGTGCTAAATGTTCAGCATGTTCTTCAAAAGAATCAAAGTCATAAAAGTATCGTCTGAAATGTTTCATCCATTCTTCGTCTATAATATTTTCATCAATCTCAATTATGTATTCATCGGTTCTAGTTACTGTTGTTTTAAAGCGTTTCATTATTATTTATTCTCCTTCTTTCTTATAAAATATCGCTCAAGGCACACTCAATTTCATCAATAAAATACTTTTTATCAATCTCATAATCATCTAAGAACTCCTTTATATTAAAGTGATTATTTAACCTCTGAAATACTAATGTTGCAATATTTTCACAATCATAACCCTCAAGAACTACGTCAGAAATTTTTTGCATTTTTCCTCTTGCTTCTCCTGTTGTGTAATGAATAAAACCATTACCATCTACATATCCTTTGTCTCCGATTTTAACTTGAAGTTTATTATCATTAAAGGCAGTTTCTATTTCAAAGTCTTTTTTAATTACAATTCCCTCACCAATCATATGCTTATTCATTTATTATTTCTCTCCTTTTAATTAAATACGATAGAAGGTAATTTTCATTGGTGCAATACAATTTCACTCATATTGCACCATACCTCCACAAAATTAAATCAACTCGACTGTGATTCTAACAAGGTGTGGATACAATTCTTCTTTGTAATTATTTTTATTCTGTTTATTATAATCTAAGGCATCTTTCTTAATATTAAATTCTTTTGATTTTAATGGATCTGGAATAAATGTGTTGCTCTTGTGGTTAATAAACATAGTACCTTCTTTGTTTCCTAGTACATAGATGTGCTTGATGTAACCATTATGAAGACTTTTTACTGCTACCATAATAATATCATCCTTTCTGATTATAGTTTGTGTCAATGATATTATTATTTTCTGTTGATATGTTTATTATGTATTAAAACTATGATAATTGCAAGCTTAATTTTCCGAGCAAAGTCAGAATTAAACGGCATCATACCATGTTATAAACTCAATTCTTTCTTCAATTCTATCTCTATCCCCATATCTAGATACTAAATAAACTGTTTTATTTTCTTCATAATCTTTTATCCAAAGAGAATTATCCCTTTGATCTTTATAAATTATTTTTGTAAATAAATTATCATGAGTTCTAGTCATTTATTGTCCTCCTTTAAATTATTCACTTCATGCTATCTAATCTCCATTGCAGATATTCAATTTCTTTTCTCATTTGTCCGAAAACAGAACCAATAACTACTGCTTCATCATAACGCAATTTATTAATATTAGTTGCTGAAGATAAGATTTTCCATAACTCATCCAATGTTTCTTTATCCATTTTATTTATCATCCTTGTCTTTCTTCACATTCATCTTCAAATGCACAACCATTACATAACCACGATTTACATTTTGAACAATTACAAGATTCTGAAGTTAATGTATTGCCACAAATATCACATTGAAAATCATTTGGATCGCTCATTTTTATTCTCCTTCTTAACAAAATTTTTCTCTTAAATAAATCAATATTAACCCAAATCCAATACTACATCCTGCCGATAAATACATTCCATTAACTGCACTACTTACACCACATGCTCCATCAAACCATATTAATAATGTAAAATATTCTCTTGGAGATAATCCTCTTAATTTCATATCTACCTCCTATATCCAAACAAATGTATCTTTGCTAGGAATTTATTTTCTCTTCCAAATCTTTAATTTCTTTCGCTTCTTTTCTAATAATTTCTCTTGCTATTTTTAATAATTCTTTACGAAGTTTCAAATTACTCATATTATCATTTACATATCCAAAAGTAGTCATCATGTTCCGATATGTCAAGAATAATCTTGGATCATCTGCGTGATTTGATTGTGCAACTATTACTGGACTGGAATGATTACCAATGCTGTAATCATTAATATATCTTCCACGACCCCTAAACTCATCTATTCCACTCATACCTGCATTAATATTATCAATAAATTCCTGTTGATTCTTTTCAATAACATGCCACGCATCGTTTAGAATTGTGATTGTTGTCATATATCCCATTATTTTTCCTCCCTTTATTCAAATAAAAATGCAATTTTAAGTTAATCGTTTTCAAGTATTCTTGTAGCTAAAGCGTCAAATCTTTCTGCAAAATTTTTATGTACTTTTTCGTTTGACGTAATATAAAATCCAACAATATTCCATAGTTCATTTAATTCATCTTCCGTTAAATCAATTGTATGAAGTTTTGTTGTTTTAACTAATTCCATTTTAGTTACCTCCAATCCCAAGAAATGTTCTTTTGATTTGGTTATTTTTATAACCCCTTAATAAATAAACCAATTATTTGTGATATGTTTAAGTCTTCAAATAATCCATCATCTTTTGCTTCTTTTGCCATTTGGTACATAGCACCATAGAGAAAATATAGTTTTTGTTCTTCTGTCATCTTTTTCATTGTTCGTATTCCATTTCTAATGCTTTCTCCCAACAACTTGTGCAAAAGAAAACTGGACATCCATTTTCTTTTTTATCAAAAAGATTAAATTGGCTAGGGCAACTTCCTCCAAGAATTAAATCAGCTAAATTTTCATTTGTCATTTTTGCAAATACTAAGTTAAACTTTTCTCTTCCTGTTAATTTGTAAGAGATTTCATATTTAAATGTCAGTCCAAACTCTTTCAACTTCCATCTTACTTCTTCAAAATTCTTTCTGCCAAGATTGCGAATTTTAATCATGTCATCTTCTGTTTTTTGAATTATATCTTCAAGAGTATCTATTCCTGCTCTTTTGAGGCAGTTGTAAGACCTTACTGATAAATCCATATCTTCAAGATTCATTTATAATCCTCCTTTTTATATCTGACTTCTAACCCAATCATCGTACATTTCTTGTTGTTCTTTATTGTGACGTTCTTCAAAATAATCTCTAACATCATTTATATGTTCTGAGCAACATTGTAAGAATTTCTCTTCTTCGTTCGTTATAATTGCTTCATTTTCACAACCAACAATGCAACATTTCATAGTTTTCTTCCGCAAGTTGGGCAACATTCTCCATTACCATTAATCAATTCTAATTCTTCTTCATGCCAAAGTCCCATTCCTGAATTTTCTGCTCTTTCATCGTCAAATTCAACTATATATGGATAATCCCTGTTTGTTCTAACTTCAGTGATTGTACCTGTTTTATTTATAAAATAATCTGGTTCAATACCATCGATACTGTTTTCCGAGTCAATAATTTTTATGACTTTAATTCTATCTCCTGCTTGATATTTCATTTAAAATTACACTCCTTTTTATTTATTTTCTGTTAATACTCTTTTAGCATAACAATATGAACATTCTTCATTGTCATCATACTCATTACAATGGCAAGCATTGTCTACATATTGAACATATTCATCTTTTAAGCATTCTAAAGCATTTTGTAAGTTACTAATTTTGCTTTTCATAAAATCATTCTCTTTTTTATATAAATAAGCATCCATTTCTGTATATTCAATTCCATCAATTTTAAACATTATATTCAATCCTTTCTTTATCCTATAAAACCATAATTTGCTAGGATAACTAACCTTAATTAAATATTCTAGATATATCATATTCTGAAATTTCTTTCTCTATTGTTTTAATTATATTTTCCCAAACATCTCTTGTGTAAAATAACTGAGAAACAAATCCATCTTCGTCAATCAATGATACACCAAATTTCTTTTCGGTAGTCTTTTCTTTAAATTCCATATACATAATTAACACTCCTTATCTAACTTAATTTAATCGTCCAATCTTTCATATAAATACTTCTTGAACAACTTTTCTGCTTGTTCTGTGCCATGCAGTATTGCTAGTTTTCTAACTTCTTGTGTAAAATAACCCATTAAAGTTTCTTTATAAACTTTCTTTAATGATTGAATATTATTTTTGTTCAATGAAGTAAGAATATCTTCTGGCGTTACTTGTTTAATAATCTCTTGGATTACTTTTTCTCCAATATCTCTAATATGCGAACTATTTTTAACCATATTAGATAATTCTCCATAACCATCAACTTCCCATGTATGATTCCATGATTCGTATTTTAAACCTAATTGTTTAAAAACTATATTTTTACCAGACTTATCTAATTGTCCTTGAATCATTTTCCTAAGATTATCTTCTGAAAAATTGCCTTTTACATATCTTTGTAGTTCTTCTTGGGTTATTTGCTTAACACGATCAATTGATATTTCTTGTTTGTTGTTGCTCATTAAATTCATTCTCCTTTTTATTTTAGTTTAAATTAACTAAACACCAAATTAATAATCCTATTTTTCATATCTTCATCAATAGGACTTCCTGAAGCTTGCCTATGACCACCTCCACAGAACATTGACGCTATAACACTCAAATCTACATCTTTCTTTACAGTCCTATAACTGACCGAATGTGATGGATTTATCATAGCAATAAAATCTAATTCGGGATGTAATTCAGATAGCTTATTTCCCAATTCTGAAACATATTTTTCCGCAAATACTACTCCTGCCTGATAACCTTGAATTTCCTTAACAATAATTGATTTGTTTTTTGATTCTATGTAATGGTCAATTGTTTCCTGATTGCGTTTTAATAATTTTAAGTCTTGTTCAGTTAATTCATAGTCTCGTAATATGCTTAATTTATCCAAAACAGTTTCAATAAAAGTATCTCGCCCTAATATATACATTAAATCATTTATTTGTTTAGGTAAAACATTATTGTATTTTGATTTCCATTCATAGGTGTCATATTGCCTAACAATTTCTACAAAATCTAAAGCAGAAAAATTATCTAAGAATACATTTCTAGTATGTGGTTTAGGAATATAAAAATTAATCAAATTTTCGTAAAACATTACTGTCCCACAATGCTTAGTATTATTTTCTTCATCTAGATATTCTGCTACCAATGCCCATTTATAATCATTTAACCACAACGCTGTTTTATGATGATCTAGTAATACAAATTCGTTTGATTGAGTGTGTGTGCGTTGTCGATTAGTTTTGCTACATCTGTATTTACTGAAATATCTGTAATAAATGTTGTATCATAGTCTCTATATTTCTCGCTACATATGTAATCAATGATTTTACCATTTATATCATCATAATCACAATATTCAATATCAATATTTGGGAATGCTAATTTACCTACAATTCCACAAGAAATTCCGTCTAAATCGAGATGACTAAACAATTTTACTTTCATTTAATATTCTCCTTTTATTATTAATTTTGATTGTGATGAAATAATCCATTCGAGGGATATTTATTTCAACAGGTTATCATCATATTCAATATCTTCTTTTGCTAATTTACTAAAATATCTAATCCAACATACCTCTCCATATGTTTCATCGTTTTCTCTGCATTCATTAATTGAAATATCACACATAAATATTCTATTCTGTTTTGGGCATCCAATTCTTTCTTCTAGATAATCACATGCACGATTAAGAGATTGTTTACTAATCTTATAATATTTTTCATAATCTACTTGGCTCATTAATTATTCCTCCTCTTCTAAATATTCTGCCATTTTACCTCTAAATTCTATAACCAATTTTCTCATATCATTTTTCATTTGTTCTTCTGCTTTTTTAAATCCTCTTCCGAAACTCCCTCTGCAACTCCATATATTTTCTTTAATGCTTTTTTTAATAATTCCGTATCCTCGTCAGTTGATCCATATCCATCAGTATACATATCGCTTTCAAGCAATGCTCCATAAATTAGGATTTCTGTTTTTGTCATTATTTTACCTCCCATTCTAAAACACCTATAATCACTGAAAATAACATTCCAAGCATAAGTAAACAACCAATTGTAATATCACCAGTTATACATCCTATGGAAACAAAAATGCAAAATATTAAAATAAGTAGAATATATGATAGTCTATTCATATTTATTTTTCCTTCCTTATTGAGCATATAAAATAGTTATTTTAAGGGAAAGTCCAACCTCTGAAAGACTACTGTAGCAAGGGTTTTAGAAATTGAACTTCGCAATTATAGAGTTTTTATTATAAATAACACACTAAAATTTCAATATCAGTGTCTTTAAATACTTCTTTAATAATTTCTCTAACTTTACTCCAAGAAAGTCTATCAAGTCCAGATCCAATCTTAGGTATTGCAATAAATTTAATATCTAAATGCTCACATTGCTTCTTTAAATCTAATAAACTACTTTTTAATGTATCATAGGTTGGTTTAAGCCAATATTTTTCTTTAGTAATAAGATTAAAAATTCTAATCCATTTGTCATCTTTGCACTCTGCATATAAACAACAAGTACCAATCCCATTAGGGTCTTTTCTTATTTTAATAATTATTTTCATTTTTGGAAATCTTTTAATAAATTCTGTTGCAACACATGGTAATATTCTTCCGTCTTTTGTAGTTCCCATAGCACAATCATTTGAGATGCAATGTGCTAAAGCATATTTATTATCTAAATTAAACAAGTCGCATTTTTCTTCTTTGAATATCATAAATTAACCCTCTTGTTTCTACAATATTTATTCAAAATTCCATTCATATAGTTTCTATCAAACCATTTTAGATATCTCTTTGGCAATTTAACATACTTACCTTCACAATCTAATTCGTAACCATCATATGCAATATTACATGAGTCACAATAATATACTGCTCTAACCTCTCCTGTCTTCCCATTTTCAGTTTTAAGACTATTATCTGTGAATTGAAGTTTGCAACCACATGTACAGTTCATTTAATTATTTCCTTTCTTTAAAGAAATTAAATTGAGCATTACCCAGTTTTATTATTAATCACACCGTTTGGGATTCGGCTTTTGTTGTGACTGGATCAGTGATTTTTCAGTCCCTCGCTCAATTGTTTTATTAGTTAAATTATTTAGTTAAAGTTTTAAGTTCTTTATGTAAAGATTTAATTTTTGCTCTTAGATAAGCAATCTTAACTCCTTTTATCTTATTGTATTCATCTTCTGGCATACATTTTGAAACACCCTTTGAACCATCTTCAAGGATAACAATAGTTGCCATATCATTATGAATAACACGTTCACTCTTTGGTTTCATTCTAAAAGAACTATCTTTAATAACTTCTCCTGTTCTTTCGTCTGTTTCTACAAAATATTGTTTAGTCCCATAATATTTAATTGTTTTAATTTCAGCATTTTTATTACTCATATTTATAATCCCCTTTATATTTTATTTAAGTTCTATTAAGTATTTTATAGTCATCTGATCTTCTTTATAAACAATTATCTCGTCGTTGTACAACATTTTGCCTTTATGTGCGTGAAGACTATTCGCACCTTTACAAACCTTTTGTAATTCTTAATAATTAAAATTATAGTATTTGCTATCAAATGAATGAACATCATAAGTTTTCCCATAAGCAACATCAAATAATGCCATAAACCCAGAATTTGCATTTCCACTTACCCATCGAGACCCACTTATCGAGGTATATCCAAGTGACTTTCTGGCGGTTGGCGAGAAATAGCAACCATTCCCAAACATCTTTCCATTTATTACCACTCCAGTTGGTCTTAACACCAATCCTGAATTAATAATACTCCAAAAGTTTTCTGATCGAGATCCATGAAATAATAATCTATTATCTTTGATTTTTTCATTAGTAATAAATTTATCAAATTTTTCTTGAGTTCTAACATTAATAACTTTCCAAGCTTGATAGAATCTATCACTAATCTCTCCTAATTCTTTCTTAATCATTTTCTTCTCTTCGTCTGTAATTTCTTCAAATTGCAAACCCATTACATCAAGAATGGTTTCATTTCTAACAGGCTCATCTGTCTCTATTTCTTCATTTTCAATTATAGATGCAGTAACCACCTGACCTCTCATTACATCAAGTAAATCCTGTTCCTTCTGAATAATCTCTCCAAAATCCTCAACTTTTTTTGCTAGATTATCTTTAACCTTTTTCATTTTTCGTGGGATAATTTTAAACAATTCTATCAAAACTTTATTGAATAATTCAATTGTATCAGCACTCATCAAATTATTTAAAGTAAATTGTGCTTCATCAATCATTACTTGGGTAACTTTATTAGAAGAAATTGTATAGTTGTCTGCAATGGCTTGTCTCGCCATAGATTGAAGTCTTGATACGATAGATGCAATTACTTGATTTTTAATGTCTAAGTATTCTTTGTCCTTCTTTTCTTTAACAACAACCTCTGCGACTAATCTGGTATTATCACAATACCCTTTCTTCTCTTTTTCTCTTACTTTTTTATCCCAGTGACTCATATTGTAGTATGCAGTTTGAAACCTCCTGCTCCAATGCGGCCATATTCAGCAGTCCAATTATTATCATCCGTTTGTACTAGTTTGTAAAATTTATTATTATTTGCATCTGGTTCAACTTTTACTAAATAAAGATATTTATATTTAGTATCCAATTATTTCACCTCCCATCTATACAAAGTTACATCATAATCATCAAAAACTTCTTCAATAATCTTATAAACTATATCCCAATTACCTCCTGCTAATCCACAACCTAGATTTACTGGGATTGCAATAGATTCTTGATATTGTTTAACTCTTTTGTAAACAATCTTTAATGCATTTCTTAGAGCATCATAATCAGTATATTGTTTGTTCCGACCAAACCCTTCTTGTCCAAATAAATTAGCGATAATATGTCCATCATGACATTCAACATATTGAACTGCTCCCAGTAAATCTTTTGAATTATGTAACAAACATAATTCTTTATATGCTTTATAGACTTCGGGATATTTTTCTTTAATTTGTTTTGCTATTCCTCCACCCATTACACCAAGTGCATTTGTCTGATGGCATCTTATGTCTTCTTTTGCTTGTAATATATCTCCATCAACTATTTTAATCACATAATCACTCCTTTCTTAATTAATTATAAGACTCTTCTGTTTTATCATCCCTATATTCAATCAATCTACACATTCTTAAATCAATTCCACCACTATCATTTGTAGTTTCATCCATGTAACGCACTTTCACAATCTTGCCCAACAATTCGTCTTGATGATTCCAAATATAATCTCTTACTAACCTATCATCATACTTTGCAGAATCATATTTAATCTTATATCCTGCCATAACATTAATTGTATTTCCTTTGTAATTAACAAGCATTTTACCTAAAGTATTTTCAAATGCCTTACCTTTCTCTCCGCGCTCAAAACCAACTATGCGTAAATCTGCCTCATTTTCAGTTTTAATTTTTAGCATTTGTTGATAGGACTTCTTCCCAACATATTTTTGATCCATTGGAAGAACCATACACCCCTCATCACCATTCTCAATCATTTTTTCAAACCAATAATCAATTTGAGTTAAATCTCTACCAATATAAAATGGATCAACATTTTTAATTAAAGGAGAATTAATCTTATCAACTAATTCTTTTACCAATGCTTTTCTTTCTCTGCAAGTTGTAGAGTGTTTTCCTTCATAAAAACCATTATCTGGAATGAAATTAAATACGTTAACCTCAATTCCTTGTTTAATACCATCTCTTCTTAATAGTGAACCAGTCTTATTAAACACCTCCATTCTTGTCATAGTACCCTCAGAATCAATCGCAAGCAACTCGCAAGCAAATACTCCATGAGGCAAATTTGAACTCAACAAAACAGTTTCTATGTCTACTAATTCTTTAAATAACTCTCCACCAGAAGACATAATTTTTACTTTACCATTTCCAACTTCAATTTCTGCTCGATATCCATCAACCTTTTTATAAATACCAAATTCTTTTCCTTTAAGTAGTTTTAAATGTCTTGGTTCAGCAACTTCACCTTTTTCTAATTTGTGTATGTAGATAAATTCATATCCTAAAGCACTATTAATAGTTTTTTCACTAAGACCACCCCTTAAATCTTGAAGAATAATTTGAGTGTATAATTCTTTTAATCTATCATTTTGTTCAGACAAAAATTGTTGTATATTTGCAATTGTTTCATCTGAACCAGTCCCATTAGTAATAAGAAAATCTCTTAGACTATAAAAATCTGTAATTTTAGCAGTTGATTTAGATTTTACTTTCTTCTCAAGTTTCTTGCGTTTGATCCCCGTTTTGATTTCAATACTATAGACAAATTTAAAAATATCTTTAAGTAATTGGTTGTCTTTATTTTCTCGAATAATTCCCTCTTTATCATTCCTACCACTAGTCGCTTGGAGTTGTTCTACGATTGCTAATACTTTTTCCATTAATATCTCTCCTTCTTTCTAATAAAAATTTTACCTCATTTGCTCCTATACATAATATATCATACAAACAAGGTCATTGTCAAATAAATTTTATTTTACACTTTGTAATTCTACTCTCTTTATTAATTCCACCACATACTAGATAAATTACCCATACTCGTATCAAAACATCCAACAATATATTCATTATCAATATACAAATGATCAACGCTTAATCGCTCTTTTAAACACTTTTCTTCCTTCTCGATTTTATCAATAAAATTATCCCAATTATCATTTATAAACTTAATAAAACCTTCATCATTGCCTCTTTCTCTAAATCTTATAATCCACTCATCCTTCATTGATTTATTTGGATAAACCATAAAGAAATTAATTTTATTTTCATTTAATGCTTTTCTAACAATATCATGACTAGAAACAAATATTACATCTACTTTGCCAATATTATCTTTAATATGTTTGATATAATTTGTAGGGAAATTAGGATCTCTTTCTTTTGTATTAACTCCATTCTCATCTTTAACCCAACTGAATTGACTTGAATCTGAGTCAAGCATAGTGTAAGGTTTGTCGTTGTAATTATTGAACATGTAGGACTTACCACAAGCAGGGAAAGCACTTACTATGATTGTTGGTTTGTATTTACTCATATTATAATCTCCTTCTTACTTTATTATTTTTGTATTAAATACAGTTTGCTTTTTAACAGTCATATCGAACTTAGTTCCACAATCTTCACATGTATGACTAGTATGATTAGGTGAATACTCTCCAAAAGCAGATGACATCCTATTGAATGTCCTTCGCATTTATAGTCTTCACCTAAATTCATTCTTAATACTTCCCAATCTCCAGACTCAGGTAATATAAGTTCAATAAATGGTTTAATACTCATTTACTTTTCCTCCTTATAATCTCCACAAACTATAATTCTTTCACCAATATCTTTACCTACTATCAATATTCCAGCAACAACAATTTCACCATCTTTTAATTGTACAACTTCAGAACCATTTTTCTTTATTGATAACGCTAATTCACCAAGTATTTCTGATGTAATTTGTAACTGCCTATCTCCTCCATCTTTTATGAGTGCCGTAATACTTATATAATTCATTTAATAACACCATCCCATTCTTCCCATTGTTTAATGCCTTGATTATTTAAACTTTCCATTGTAATTTTACTCTTAATTGATTCTTCATAATTTATTACAGCTTGTTGAGCTAATTCTACATATTTACCCAACCACTTTTTATAATTTCCCCAACCAGTTAAATGAGCATAAACTCTTTTCCATTTATATTGTGTTTTACCAAAAGGAAATGTTTTTAAAACAAATTTGTATATAATAACTTCCCATTGGTATTCGCTAAAAGCAACATGTTCTTTAATTATATCTACTTTATATTCATTCCCATTATAAATTACTGGATATTTTGATAGTTCTATTTTAATCACTTCCCTTCATATTCTGATTTGCTAGGATGCTTTAACACCCTCTACTATTATTATATTCCTTCCATCATTCTGCCCAATATTCTTCTATTTTGTCAAAACATTCTTCACAACAAACACAATAATTCGATTCTTCGTTTTCATACATTGTATTCATATGCTTTCTTTTAGGATAAATAAAATACCTTTTACAATAATCACAATAACCAAATATTTTTCTAAAGGGTCTTTTTATATCTAATAAAATTAAATATATTACACTACCTATGTAGTCTCTTTTTCTCATATGCATATTGATTTATTTTCCTTCCTTTAAAATACATTTTTCATTTGGTCATTAAAATCTCTTCTAATAACTCGCTCCTCCTTAACAAATCATCTCTAACTTCTCGAATCTTTTCCGGTAATTTACATTCTGTATTTATTCCAATCCTATAAGTTACCTCTGGGGTAGTTATTTCTGAACATGTGGGATACAAATACTTTTCAGAATAACCACTACATTTTCTACCTATACATTTCATTATTCATCCTCCCAATCCCTCACCTTAAATAAATAATCAATCCCATTTTTAATCGTCATCCCATTTTCCAAAGAATATTTAATAATCATATCTTCATTTTCCCTCATAAACTCAAATACTTCTTCCTCATCTTCATACCAATACAAAGCATCTTGCCAACTATTCGTGTCTAATTTTATCAATTGATTCGCTCCAATCCTCAACATCAATCTCAAAAACTTCTTCAAATAGTCTACATTTTCTGATTAATTCATCTCTAACTTCTTGAATATTTTTAAGCAGTTCACATTCACAATTTACATTTGTCCTATATGTAGTTTCTTGGCAAATTGGATAAAAGTAATCTGTATTAAAACTTATACAAATTTTACCTATACATTTCATTATTTATCACTCCTTTGATTATTGTGACATATGTGACATATTCCAAAGCCCAGACACCAATAATCCAATCCACAGTAGTCTTATTGTAAAACATAATATCTTATTGATCATATTTTATCTTTTTTTCTCATTCACTCTATATAATAAGCAATATCGCAAAACTTACACTTCCAGTAAGCTTCATCATAATTCATATCCTTTTCAATAATGATACTTTTACATTTTGGACATTCGCTATGTATCCATAAATTGTCTTGTTCTTCAGAATTTAGTTCAAAAACAAACATAAAACTACTCACTTTATTTCTCTCCTTTCTTACATAATAATTTATTATCTGGATATACTACTATCATGAAAATTCATTTCGTCCTACTTCAACCTTGTCTATTGGCGAGGTTCTTTTTATTGTTGGCACATATAATCACAAACTGTACATTCATAATATCCATAATCCAAATATTTACTTTGTATTAACATAGAATAACATTCTGGACATATTAGATTTTCAATTAATTTGCTTTCTATATCACTCTTTTCATCATTTAACTTTCCAATATTCAATGTAAGAGAAATATGTTTATCTTTTAAATAATCAATGAAATCTTTTTCTTTGTCGGCAACTATAAGTTTATTTCTCATTATGTTTCTCTCCTCCTTATTTCATTACTTATACTTCAAATTGTCGTTTTCTGGAATTAAATAGATTCCTGACATTCTAGATTATCTATAATTGGAGTAGTTCCTTTACAAAATTCTATACACCATCTGTAACAAGGATCATATTTATCTTCTGTTTGATATGTTTTTTGACAATTTCTACAAAAACATATTAAACATTCTTCATTATAGCTTATTAATTCCATTTCAATTGTCTCCTTCTATTTTTATTACCCGCATACCCATTTGGATTTTCTTTAAACCATCGATACGCGATAAATACATTTACTGATACAATAATTAATATGGCAAACATTATTTTCACACTCCCAACATTTAATATTTATATTCTTTCCACCAAATTCCACGCAAAATATTATATTACCATCCATCTAAAATTGCTTTCTCCCACTTTTGTTCTCTATTAAGTCCATGATATGAATTTCTACTAAACAAACATAATACGGTTATCTCCTCTCTTTCTAACACTAATTCCACCTCACTTCCCTCCATTATTTTAAATTACATTAAACACAACTTGTTCATGTCCCAAACCTAAGACCAACCCCTCAATATCATCTTGCAAATTAACCATTGCAGTATCAAATAATTTCTTATCTTTCCCAATCGCATTAACAACATTTTGCTGTGCTTGCGCTGATAATATTTGAGTATCACTTGGACTAAATTGATCGAATAGAAACATTGTATTTCCATCTGTAATTTTAGAGTTTTGGGTGTTTTGCTCAATATATAAAAGTTGGATTCGATTCTTTGGGATGTTTATGTAAACTTTTCCATCTTCTATTTTTAATACTTTTATGTATTCAAGACTATTGATTCCAATTCCAAAGTTATATTCGAAATTTAGTGTTATTTCTCTTAAAGTGAACTTATCAAAGAATTTATCTTTATTAGTTATTTTACTGTAATAATTATATTTACCTTTTAAAGATGTGATTTCGCCCACCTTTCTTATTTCATTTTGGATTAGAGTTGGGTCTTGCATTTTATTTAATTCTGCTGTTCTTTCAATGTCTTTTTGATAATCTCTTAGTTGCACTTGTTCAGTTGGTATAGGTTTTGGAATAGATGAATCATAATATTTTAGATAAATATTTGTTGCAAATAAAACCCCTATAACCAAGAGGATGGTGAATTTCTTCATTCGATTATCCTCCTTATTTAAATACTTTCCTTAATCCACTCTAACCACTTATCATCTTCAGGATAAAACACATCCCTATTGCCTGATTTGTTAAGATTATAAATTAATTGTCCTAGTCGCAAGTCAGGATTTTTCTTCCAACAATCACGTAATAATTCGATAATTTCATCAATTCTTTTCGGATTTCTCATTATTTTTCTCCTTCTTTTATAATTTCCAATCAGAAATCTTATCTCTAACCATATCTTTTAATTTTTCATAAACCATGTCATGAACAGCGCCATTGTCTAAAAGTTGATAACTTACACTTTCTGATATTGCTTCTGGTAGTAATTTTTCAATTTCCATTTCAATTATTTGTTGAATATTTTCATTAGACATTTTTTGACGAACAATATCTTTAATGGTTTTAGTTAATCCTTTTTCTTGAATAATAGTTTCAATTTCATCTTTTATAATTTGTTCTAGCATTTTAATTACCTCTTTCTTAAATTTTTATAATAGAATAAATCATAGAATTCAAGATATTTAATTATTTCTATGGTGTAAAAACCCTAAACGCATAACCACAATCTAAACATCTAAATCTCTCTGAATTTCCATATGTACTATACTCGTCACTACCTAAAATAAATTCAGTATTTTTAGAACCACAATCACAGACCACTATATAACCGTAAAATGTTGCCATTATTATTTATCACTCCTCTTCTTAAATACGATCATATAATCATTTGTTTATATTTCAAAAACTATCTTTCAACCAATCAGGGACTTCTTTGGTAATAATCTTTTCTTCAACCTCTAGTAAAATCCATTCATCATAATACTCATTCCCTAATTTCTTACCAGACAGCACAACCTTTTCATCATCAATTTTAGTAATAACTAAACTATCTATTTCTGCAAAATCATAAATACTATGACTGTCACAATCTTTAATTATAATTTGAGTAAGATATCTTTCAAAATATATTGAACATTGATAACTTCCTCCTCCGTGTTCTTCGATTAGTATTTTCCACTCCTTGCTTAGTATTTTATCAATAATTTCGTCTCTGAATTTCATTTTAAACACATCCTTTTAATTCATTATTTAAATTAATTTAATTTCTTCTAATATGCCAACTATAATTATCGGAAAGACAATCTAATTCTTTATCCGGTTTTAAAATACATCTTTCCAATGTTTTATCACTTCTTGTACAGTTTATGCAATTATCAACAATTCTCTGCTTAAATAAATCATCTTTCAAACTTTCAATAGTATCGAATAAATCTCTAACCATTTTCTCTGCTCCATTGACAAAATTGAATGAACCATATCTATTACATGCACTAATTAAACCACAAGATAAATTATCAGGTTTGCATTTCATGCAATTAATATTGTCTTTTTCGTCTGTCCCTCCCAATACTAATACCTTTAATTTAATTAAATCTTCATTGCTTAATATCATGATTAATTACTCAACTCCCTCTTCACAATTTCACTTGCCATTCTCCCATCATACTGACCATTATAAGAATTTTTAAGTACAGACATAATTTTACCTATTTGCATAGGAGAATTTATATCTTTCAATGCCTCCACAATATCTGAAATAACATTTTCTAATTCTCCATAACTCATTTTCTTAGGTAAATATTTACTCAAGATTAAAATCTCATTATCCACATTACTTACATCTTTATTTGTTTTGATTAAAATATTTTTTACTTCATTAGCATTCTTAATAAATTTCTCGATGACATGTAATACTTCTTGGTCTGTAGATTCTCGATTTCCGGAGTTCTTTCCTATCATACTTGCTTCAGAATATAGAGTTGTTAACAATGTAGCCGTATCAGTTTGTCGAGCCTTACGAGCGATAAGAGCATCTGATTTAATTTGATTGATTAACATATTTGTTCCTTCTTTCTAATCTCTATAATTATCAAAATCATTTGATATAGAATTAGCATATTGTTTAACAATTAAAATACCTTTATTATATTCCATTCCATAACAACGATAATTAATAGAAACTCCAAAATTATTCTTTTTTAAAGTAAGATTAATATCTGAAATCTTTCTGCCATATTCATAAGTCCTAATTTCCGCTTTCGCATATCCTAGAACTGGTATTAAAAATTCACAGATTTTATTTAGTTTCTCTGTGCCATCATCCCCTTCTTCTTTACTTTCAACACTCATATTAAAATTCAATCCATCATTGGTAGGGTATAGTTTAAGTGCATTAAAGAATGCTGTAGCAATTTCTTTTTCTATATCTGCTTGCTCTACAATTTTCTTATTTTTCTCATCAAGATATTGTGTATTCTTCTCTAAATAGTGTTTACATTCTCTAACACCAAATTTAGTATCTTCATAAAAGTACACATCTGCTTTGTTAATATAGTGCATATCATCCAATAGAGAGTATTGTGATTTATACGCTTGAGAGCGTAATTCTTGTTTTACCTCTCCAACTTTAACATTCACTATACAAATGTTGCCCTTAACACAGTTATCACATTTACTTATTATCTTTCTCCTTCTTATCTAAAATCTAAAATTTACAATAACAAATTAACCAACATCACCTTATGTTCTAAAATAAAATCTAATATATCTTGATAATAAACATCCTCTGGACAGTTTTCACTAACAAATTTAAGTAATTCTTTATCAACATTTTGGATAATTTCATATTCTTCTTTATAAACTTTTGCAAATCCTTTTGTATCATCAAAATCTACTCCAATAGAACCATCATCATATATTTCACTATTTTCAACCGTAAAAATCTTCCCAATATATTTACTAATGTCTGAGGCATTGCTACTGATTGGTGCATTTTTAATAATTCTTACTTTCATAATTATCTCTCCTTTATTATTTAATATTAATTTCACTTAATTTGAAATTATGGTTTATTACTTTACTAATTTAAAAGGATTAGTATGTAAGGGCTTTCTGTCTTCTGTGGCATCATAAAATTCTTCATAATTCTCTTCTTGTGAATCATCAGAATTATCATAATAATCTTTCCAAGGATTTTCATCACAATTCCATACTCCGCTTATTTTCCATGCATCAAATAATTTTTGATGCAACTCATGATCTAAATCAAATGATGATGTAAAATGAGGACTGCTCATAAACCCATTCGGCACAATAACGAAAGATTTTATAAATTCTAGAGCACAAACATCACATATTTCTGACTTACAATTGCCATAATCTCCTAAAGATGTATTAAATGGTTGAATATTTTCATCATGGGGATTAAATGGTTTTCCACACTTATTGCATAAAATACCTTTTAGATTGCTCACTATAACCAAAGTTTCTACATTTTCATATATTCTCATTTACTCACACTCTTTCTGATTATTTCCTTAAATGATTATACGAATTGGGTTTATAAATTAAGGGTGTCATGGAAAGTTTTATGAAAAATATTTTATGTATCTTTAGTGATATGATTTCTCGCTTTTAAACTCAATCATTATACATCCTTCTAAGTCATGAATATCATATTTTTTATTTCGTCCATGTTTTATCAACATTTCCTTTTGTAGTTTCTTTAAAACCTTTAACTTGTCAAAGAAATCTTTATATGGCTCCACAATACAATCCCTCATTGCTAAACTACTCATAATTTTAACATCTCCTTAAATATTATTTTTGTATTACTAATTTGTTTACATGATATGCTAGTTTTCTAAAATTGTTACTGTAGCATATCCAACGCCGAAATCAATTGATTTTTTACTCGGTTTACTACTATGAAAATCTCCTAGAAACAAATCCACTCTATTTCCAATTATTCCTGAACCTATATCGACTGTTGTGTAATTGCCTGAATATTTCTTATGTTTTTGATCTATAAATGTCAATTTCACTTTTTTATTTAATGGAATTACTCTAGGATCAACCGATATAAATCTAGCCCCAGTAATTTCCCATGACTTATTTTTTAAATTTGTACCATTTTTAGTGATACCAAAACCACTTTCTCCTCTTGATTTGGTGCAGGATTGGATAGATAAATCGTAACTAGTCACTTTAAATATGGATTTATCTTCTTCGCTAATTATCTCTTTCTTAGTAGGAATCACTATGTATTGTTTTCTCATTTGTTTCAATACTTCACAAACATCACTCCTCACATAATCATTATGTTTAGTATTTTTTATATCTTTATTTACAACATGATTTCCATTTGTACTTCCATAGAGAATAAATGCACTAATCACGCTGACAAACAATATATTATGCTTTAGTGAATTTCTCCTCATTTCTTTACTCACTTTCTTATTATATTTTAATTAATTTCAACACTATGTATTATTGAGATATAATTATACCTCAATATTCAAACTTTTTAAGTTTTCTCCAATTTGTCAATCGCCACCTGCCAACTTCCAAACTTATCTATAAATACAATAGCCATTGGGAACTTCATATCTTTATTGCTTGGGATTCTACCTAATTTTTCTTTCTTCTTTTTTAAGATTTTGAGAAGGTCTTTTTTAGTATACTCGTTTGTAATAACTTTTTCAACCTTATTGTAAGTTCCAAAGTATTCTTTGATTAATCCTTCAGGATAAATAGTAAATATTTCATCTTTGTCTAATACTCTTTCCTTTTCTGCAAATAGTTCCTTTAAATAGGATACAACTGATTCCTTAGAATTCTTTTTAAAATCAACATCTTTATAAATGTCTTCGATTATTCCTGCTTTCATTAAAGACTTTTCCCATGAACCAAATCTATTACTATAGATTGCACTACTGGGGGGGGTTTTCATATCAACTCCTTTTGGGATTCTATTTAATTCCTTTGCTTTCTCTTGCAGAATATAAATTAATTCATCATCTAAATACCTTCTATGGACAAAATCAGCATGTTCATTAGTTTGATATTGTTTGCTTGCCCATTCTTTTAATTCTGGATATACTTCTCCTAAACAAATATACATACTAGAATCATATATGTTTTTAAGCATTCCAACTAATTTATATTCCTCAAATACCTCTCTAGTGACTTTTGCCTTAATATCATCAATACTCCAATTTAAAACATCCTTGAAAACATATTTTATAATTTTCTCAGCAGTTTTAGAAGCTGTAACTCCGTCCCAAAATCCACTTGGATATGACCTTAAAGAACCATCTTTTACTAACTGATAAACTTCAATATCATCCATTTCGAATGTATCAGTTGATCTTCCTTTGAATACCATGATTATATTCACATCCTTTATAAATGTTGTTTAACTAGTGTTTTAACTACATTTAATGAATCAATACAAACTTCTTTACTTTTATCGCTCATTAGCATGCCATTAATTTTTATTCCATCCTTTCCCAGTAATAATATCATATTATTGAGTAAAATACCAATATCTTCTGAATTTATATCAATAATATCTATTTCATTTAATTCGTCAATTTCAATTTTGTCATCTCTTAAAAATTCATCAATTGTAATTCCCAAATACGAACAAAGATTTATAAGGTATGACATGTCGCTAATTTGTTTAATTTCTTCTTTGTCTTTAATTTCATTTAACCACGCAGGAGGGACATTTGCTGCTCTAGCAAAATCAGCAAAATATTTATGGTTTAACCTTTCTTTAAATAAAAAAACTTTTTCTCCTACATTCATTAATATTAACCTCCTATTGCCATTTTCCGTCAATATATCGACTACCTTCAATTTGTCTAGATAATCTACTAAATACTACTGTTTTGGTCTTTGTGGTGAAAATTAAAACATCTAAATCAGTCCACGCAGTAGTATCTTTTTCAATAGGATTAAGAACCCATTCCTCACTGTTAGACAATATATCAGGTAAATAATTAATGCCTCTATTAATCTTCTTTAGCAATCGAAAATAAGTTTTCTTTAATAGAGACTCCAAAACGTTCTCGCTCTCAATTTCAATTAATGCCATCAAAACTTCCATTTGCATTTCAATGGAATACAAATCTTTAGAAGCATAACCCAATTTATTCATCTCATTCTTAAAAGAGAGAAGCAAATTGTATTTTCTCCACATCTCTGATAACGTATTTTGCATAATAATTACCTCTCGTCATCCAAATAAGAATTAATCAATTCTCGTGTTTTGAAGAGATATTTCTCTCCATTTTCCCCAAATTCAAACCTTTTATTGATTGAAATATAATCGTCTCTAGTTAATTTATCTTTTTCGCCTTTTTCTTCCTTTAATTTTTTAGCATATTCAATAATAGCAGAAAAATATAGGTTACTAATGCTAATATATGGTTTTCCTAGCCATTTTTGAATTCGTTGTATTCTACTAGCAAAGAATTGATAATCTACTTTTCCATTTTTGTTCTTTCCTGGAGTTCTAAAAACATATTCAGTTTTATTGATTATTCTTCCCTTATCCGTACTTTCATATACTCCATCATCATTAGGTTTTGTCTTCAATCCGTTATTGGAAACATAAAAATCTTGAGCAATAACCTTTTTGAGTAAATCTAAAGTATAATCATCTACATTCATCCATCTAAATTCACCATTGTTTTTAGTAAGATACAATCTCTTTTCTTTCCAATCAATATCTTTAACCTTTAGATTAACTAGTTCCTCAAGAGTATTTCCTTTTTCAGTTCGACCTCTAACCCCTAGATTTGGCAATTCAATAATTGCTCTGTCTTGATAATTTACTAATTTAGATTGAAATTCTCTACATTCTGATAAAGGAATATAGGAATTTTCTTTTGCTTGAATATTGATATATTCTTTATAATTACTAGTAAGAATCGTACTGAATCTATTTTCATTGTGTCGTACTAGATTTTTAGGGGAGATACAAAAATCAACATAAGTTTTTAAGGGAGATAAAACAGTTTGAAATGCGAACTTGTTTTTGTTTTTATACTGAACAATCAGCAATTCGTCTCTTTCCTCTGTATTAAAATTGTAAATTGGTTTTCCTAATTTAACCTCAAAATCATCAGCTAATTGCAGAATATAACGATAATAACTTCTAGTTGATTTTAGTTGCTTTTCTAAAAATTCTTCCTTAACTTCTGGATCTACTTCAAATACTAATTTTTCTTCAGTTTGCAATTCATCATTAGTAATTTCAATTTTAGTCATTTCAAAGCATCTCCTTTAAATTAATTTTTGAAAGAATTTATATAGATTATTTCGTGTTGTTTTCTTCATATCTGATTCTTTCCTTAATCCGATATCATCCCAAAATGGATTTTCTATACTAAAATCAATTTTATCTAAAATTTCCTCAAGTATATCTTCCCATTTTTTTACTCCATATAAACGTTCAGACAAGGCAACATATCCTGCAAACATATTCTTATGATTGATATAACTTACCTTCTGAGTTGCTTCAGGATGCTCTATGAACTCTTCTACATGCAATCCAAGGATATAATCCATTACATTAGCAATATGGTTTGCAATAGGTTTTGTTTGAAGTTTATTGGTTAGCTTATCTCCATAACACTCTTCAATACTAACTGAAAGCGTTGATTTCTTTGTGAATCCTCCAAATTTTAATTCAGCATCAGATTCTTTAATATTCTGAGCGAATTCTGATGTTTTAATATCACGAATTGCATCCACTATTACATTACCTAATATAGATGAATCTAAATTCTTAATATGCTCTTTTTTCATTGGTTTTTGCTCATTAATTTGAGTCATAAACTCTAAAGTCTTACTTTCGCTAAAATTAGTTATTACTAATCCCCAATTGAAGTCTAGTTCTGGATTTATAGCAATGGCTTGAGATGAGGCTGTTTTCCTGTGATACCCGTCGAATATATTAAGATTCCCAGAAATAATAGTTAGGTCTCCGTTTTTTTCATATAATATTTTATCTTCACCATCATGGAGTAAATTTAGTTTAATATCATCTGAAAACTGACTTCCTTCAAGTAATCTAGAGGTAATTTTCTCTGCCTTGTTCTTATCAAACTGGATTCTTTTTTCTCCATAAACATCAATGTGTGGGTCTCGTTGATTTTTAAAATTATAAACAATGTCGTTTTCTGCGTCCATCTCTGCGAGTTCTTTTGCAGTAATTAATCCTTTATAATAACCAGGAGAGACATAAAGCATATTATGAAGCACATATTGCTTTTTAGTATTTGATTTTTTTTCTTCTTTGTATTGTCCTAAATCCTCTATCTCAATGTGATTAAAATAATTGTCAGGGATAATTTTCAAAACATCATTAATTTCTCCCAATGTAGCAGACCCTTCATCCTCTTTAAATGATAAAGCCGTATACATTGCATTAGTAAAGACAAACAATAATACCAAGTCTTTTCTTTCATCAATGTTTAATGTAGATAATTCATGTTTTTCAGTTAAGATACGAACGCCTAAACTACCTTTCATATTCCTCTTGTCAAATTCATCCACAATTATTTTCCTTGCCTTGTCATTAGAGGAATATTTTTTGATTAACACTCTCAATTCTTGAATCAATTCAACTGATTTTTCTTTTAGCATTTGAATACATCTCCCTTACGTCAAAGTAAATATAATTCTATTATACAACTTTTATATCCTTTATGCAAGCAAGATGCACATAAATAATAGAATAAACAGGTTATGTCAGCATTTTATTATACAAATGATACAATATTTTGAATATTATATTCATCATAATACATCCAAATGAGTTTTTTACCTGTAACAGGATGTTTACCTGCCGATTTCTTTTTCTTTTTACAACATAAACATATACCACCATGGCCTTTCATATTATAATATTTACTTGCTTCTAGTTGGGAACTAAAAACTTCTCCAGTAGTTAAACATATAACTTTCTTACAGTGTTTTTCACTCAAAACATTTTTCACACTTTCTTCCTTTCCATTATAATCACACCAACCTAATTCTGCACCTTGTTTTAAATATTTCCAAACTACGCCCCTACCTAATTTTAATTTATCTGCTATTTCTAATGTATTTTTAATTCCATCATTCCACAAATCACAAACTACTTTAACTAGACTCTTACAAGCATATTTATAACATTTATTCCAATCTATATCCTCTTCTTTAAAATTCAATAATTTTGGTAAATTTGGGTTAGAGTTCATAATGCTTTTCTTAATCCATTCCATTGTAGACTCTCTGCAATCTAATACTATATAATTTTCAATTTTATTTTCTCTGGCTAACCATTCTTTATCAAAATCATTATCTTGTATTTCACTTAATGAAGACCATTTTCCTTTTGTTTCTTCGTAATGTTGCAATCCGTGGCACTCACAAATAATTCCCTTCAATTTTTCAATATAAAAATCATATCTATAACCATTACACCATTCAAATGTAGTTTTAGATAATTGTGCTTGGAAATCTTTGTCTAATAATTGTTCAAATACATTAAATAGAACCTTTTCTGGGAAGCTAATTCCATCTCCGCAACGGGGACACCCCAATCCGCTTCTTATAAAGTTTGAGATTATTATTCCTTTTTCACAACCGCATTCAGGACATTTCATTAGAACTTTTTTACCATATCCATATGAGTATTTTAATCCGTCTTCCTTATTTACTAAAAATTTCATCAAATGTGGATGGGTTATTGATATTGAATTACATTGATTGCAATTAATGTTTGTTTTTATCCCTCCTGTAAAATCGTTAATACTTTTCAACTCTGAGCCGTGTTCTGGGTGGTCTAAACATTTAAACCAATAACCTTTTTTGTTAAATCCTCTGGCTCCGTATCCTACATCTTTAGGAGTTAGGTATTTTCCATTTTTATCAACATTTAATTCATAGTCCCATTTAGACAATATATAGTCTGCCAATTCTTTAGAAAGATTATCGTAACACCACTGATAAAACGATTTACCATTTTTTAATCTTGATAGTCTACAATTTTCTGAACCATATAGTTTCATAGCACAAGTATTACAATAATAACTACCATCTTCTTTTACACATTTTAAATAATCTGACCATTTTATTGGTTTTGATATTGGAGTTTTACAATCTGTGCAATCACATTTTACATTAACCATTACGCACGAATAACGCTGTAAGTCTTTAACTTTAATTTCAAAAGGATCTTTAAATTTTGTAAAAGTGTAGCCTCTATCTTCATAGTAATCCTTATATCTAAAATACCATTTTATATTTACTGTTTTAGTTATTAACATTAAAAAAATCTCCTTATATACTTATTTTTATAAACAAACTGCTCAGTGGCATGATCTCAGAGCAGTTTGTCATGCTTCAAATGTTAAACTATTAGATTACACCAGAAGAAACAAGGTTTTGGGAGCATGGACACATTCTAGTTTTTACCGTTCTACAATGGTTTAATAAAAACTCTTTCTCATGTCTAACCAAATTATCACCTTGGAATGCCATATGCTCATCAATAATTTTTTCTAGATTAAGACATTCTATATGAAAGGAAAAATCAAATCCGGCAATTGCTTTCTTTTCGTTTAAGAAGTCCAATGCTTTCTCAGCATATTCTTTGGTCGTATACCCCCTTGCTTCTTGGGAGAATGTTTTAAATGCTATGTATTGCCACTTTTTATTACCTGATTTACCTATACTTGATCTATTAGAAAAATCACCATTTTGGTCTTTAATAACCCAAATTAATTGTTCGTTTTCTTCTTTTTTACAATTTTCCATGCACTCACTTCTCCTTTAATTTTATTTTATGGAAATTTCTACAAATTGTATTTTGATTCTTTTATTACCTCCTTGATAATATTATATCATGGGAAAAATTACTGTTCAACAACTATCATAACAAAAATAGTACATATGTTCGACATTTTACTCTAAATTGTTCGTATGTTTTTAATGTACTATATTATAACCATTGCTTCCACTTGAATTAACCATATTCTCATAATTTTGAAACTTCATCTGTTCTTTACATAATAAGTTATTTACAAACATTAGCAACCAAGTTATAAAAAGTATTGGGACACAAACTAATGCAACAATGATTATTAATTTGTCAACAAACTGTAGATAAATTAAAATACTATTCATTTCGATTAATTTAGTAATATAAGCAATTGTTGAAATTCTAGCCAATACAATTGCGATAAAACTAAATACAAAGAATTTGTTTTTAAATACTGCTCTAAATAAATCAACATGAACTGAATTATTTTTTCTCATTATGACAAATGATATGACACATAAATATAATACTCTTGCAGGTATACCTAATAGAAAATTATAGAAAACATTGTCATTGAAGAATGAGATTGGTCTATCTAGTATTGATAATATAAGTGGACAATATGACAATTCTACTAATCCTACAATAACGAATCCTGCGATTGTGAATATTGCTGTTTTTAGTATTAGGGATGGGGTTATATTGAAGCTGTTATTGAGGACTATAAATTCCATGAGTAATATCATTAGGATCATTGTTGATATCATCATATTTTGTTTCGGAACAATGATTATGTAACGAAAGATATTTATAAGGATAGATACAGGTAATACGGCTAAAGCAATCCATTTTAAGCTACGATTCCATGTGTAAATGTCTAGGAGATTATTTAGTTTTAGGAAGATTAGAGTGATTATTGATATGAATGCTTCTTCTGGGAGAGATGTGAAGATTGTGTTTAGGATGGCATTTGTTAGAGGTGTTATGTCTTGCATGGTATGCCTTCTTTCTGAATTTATTTGTTGGTATAAAGATGGTCATTATAATGATGATTATGATAAATGTAGAGAGATAAATTATAATTATAATGACCATCTATTTTTATTTTCATGCTAAAGATGCAACTCTTTGAGATGCAGAATTATAATTATTACTTTTGATATGGTTGAGACGACTCTCTTCTGCTTTATTTACGTATTCATTAAGTTTATCAAGGAATCTATCTACAGTAGATTCATTTGCTCTAGTATCAACTAAACCTGCCTGTTTCATTAACGCAATTTCCACCTGTCGAAGAATATTTTCAGGACATTTTGTGATTGGTTGGATGAAACCTTCCGACATGAGCCTCCGTTTTGAAATAACTCTAGTTTGTTCAACAAGAATTTCTGACTCAAATTGAAGTCCTGACTCCTTCCCAATTCTGATATGAGTACACATGCTGTTCTTAGAGATTCTGGTAGAGAGAGGAATTCCCATCGTAATTCCGGCAAATTTATTTCCTATTGGGTTCTGGATAATTAGGGTTGGTCTCAGACCTGACATTTCTGAGTCTAAATTATTTTCACCATAATCGCACCAACAAATCCAACCCCTATCCACCCTAACTGTTCTTAAATCAATTGGCATATCATTAATATCATATCCACATGCATCTATTAAATCCTCAAAAGATACTCTATTTTCCGATCCATCCGCTATCTTTTTTAGAAATCCAATTTCAGGATATACGCTAATTTTTTCGTGAATAACGCCAGCTATGTATTTAGCTGAATTTGGAATTCCACATCTGTTTGCGAATTCTGGAATTGTATTATGACCTACAGCCATCCTTACTAAGTTTGCAAGTCTCTTAAAGTCTTTAACCTCATTTGATTTTGCGGTTTCATTTTTCTTTCTTAATCCAAACATATTAATCATCCACCTTTCATAATTTGTAAATATAATATTTCGTAATTTCTTACTTACATCTATTATACTACACTAGTATGAATAATATGTCAATACAGTTTATAAAATTTATTTTATAATTCAAATGGAGAGAGTATTACTACTCTCTCCAAGATTACTGGGTATGTATAGACTAAGCTACACAATTCGGGGTTACTGGTTGATGCCATACAAAAGCCGAAGATACTACAGCCACCATTACAGTAATTACAACAAGGCCAAGGATAATAGGTTTAGCAATTTTATTCATTTTTCCACCTCCTTTCATTATATTTGATACAACAGAATTAATCGTTATTCATGATAATTCTGCTTATCACTATTAGTAATTATAACGCAATAATTTATACATGAATAAACTATTGCAATTAATAAACTAGGTAATAAAAATGTAAAACCAATAACTATTAAAAATTGCTCATAAATTGTGTTAACAGAATTTAATAAATTATTAAATGTTAATAATTTAACAAAATAAACTTCAAACATTACTAATCCAATGGTTAACAAGGTTGTTAACCTCATAAAGAAAGTATTGTTAAATATATAGTTTAATATATTTATTTGAAATCTGCTATTTTTCTTAACAAATATAAAAGTTAATATAACAATGTTTATTATTCTGGAAGATAAAGAGCATATGATAATGAGGAAAATATCTAATTTAATTTCTCCATACGTTTTGTTAGTTAATTTAAAGATTATAGGAAGTGTCAAAGTTTCAATAATTATTGATCCGAGTACCCCTAATATTAAAAATGCGAATGCTTTTTGTTTTAATTTTGGATATTCTATATATGATTGCTCTTCAGAACTCAATATATAAATTAATAATACGTATACACATATGTAAGATAATATTTTATTTATAGGGATTGGAGTTATATTAATATAGTTTAGAATATCTAATAAAAATGAAGAAGGAATAACTATTTTCATTATAGATATAGAATTATTTTTAATATTGTATAAATCCAACATATCTGTTCTACCCATCATTCTTAAAGTAATAATTATTAAAAAAGTAAATTCTGGGATAGTGATACATATACAACTCAACATACTATTTATTAAATTATTCATATGTGTTTTGGCCTCCCTAACATTTCTTTATTATACTAAGTATATACCATATTAGGGAGGTTGTCAAATATTATTTATAGATTATTAAGTGAGTTTTTCTTAATTGTTTTATTGAGTAATATAAAATCATAAATACAAAACCTCTACACAATAGATCCCCAGGTGATAATACCATGAATCCGGCATCCCACGTATCGCATAGTGGAATTAATTTTGTATACATATCTCCCATAACATGAAAATCTCCATACCTTGACGCATTAGTAAATATATCTACTTTTGCATATCCAGTGGCCCAAGCATTTGAAAAAAATACTGGCATTTTATTATTATTATAAAACATAGCGATTTGATTTAACTTTGAACCAACTATTGTGCATAATGTACCTATAACAACAGGTGAAGTCATCCAAACTAATATTGGTTTATTTATTTTTGTATTAATAGATTTAAATATTGAGACATCAAATAATTTATATTTCCAGATAAGTATAAAATAGAATAGGAAGGAAGTAGTCTTTATATAATACGCATATTCAAGAAACCAATATTGGTTATGAATTATTGAATACACAAAATAAATGTGAGCAAAACAAGTAAATACGATAGGATATATACTCCAATGTTTAAACAACTTAAATATCTCTAACCATTTATATCCTTTAAATAACCATGCGAACAAGAATGTTGCAATTACTGTCTCTGTCATTCTTTCACCTTCTTACCATCTATAAACTGAAACAATTTTGTTCCCCCAGGCGTAATTGTAATCATCTCAAGTAAAATGCCCGCAAATATACTAATGCCAATTATGTATTTTTGAGTAAACAATATCAATATCATACTAATTATAAAACTCACAACAATAAATGCAATCGTTCTATACTTCATTTTATTCCCATTATCACAATCCTTGTCAGTTTTATCTGGACGCTCTTGTGGTGAATATTTTTGTGCTATGTAAATACTCCATATAAATCCTATAGTAAGAACACCTGCAATAAATGGCGTATTATGTATCGAATTAACTATGTATCCTAATGATAAGAAGAATAAAACCATCATCGCAAAGCATTTTCCTATGGTTGACATATGTACACCTCCAGCCAATCCCCTGAGTGCAGAAAACGTGTTCATTATAAAGAAAGTAGGAAGTAAGATATTCATACACCATGCAATAGATAATACGATTAGGTATTTAAACAATTCTCCATAGAATATTATTGCCCCATTTTCTGCTAATTGTTTAACATGATCAGAAGTAATTTTAATAGGTTCTTTTTTTGGTCTATATTTTTTTATTATATTTTCTATATATGTATAGTCTTCTTGGGTAAATGTTTTATCTATTAAATTATGTTTATTGATAAAGTTTATTGTTCCTTTTGATAGTGATGTAATTATATCCATTTTATTTTAATATCTCTCCTTCATTATTTATATATTCACTATAAAACATCCATCTTAATTTTTCTTTTGTAATTGGATGTTTTCCTGCTGTTTTTTGTTTATCTTTACAACATCTTCCTATTCCAGTATTGTTTATATTATATTCTTTTGATGCTTCCATGATTGAATTAAATACTTTGTTCGTCGATAAACAAATTATTTTTATTTTACTTTTCTCTTGTAACTGTTTAACCACTTTTTCTATCTCTTTTTTGGGATTATAATCACACCATCCAATTTTAACGCCTTTCTTTAAATAGTTTATTGCAGTTATTCTATGTATTTTAAACTTATTTGCTATATTTAAAATATTCCTATTACCATTTGCCCATAAATCACAAACTTCTTTAACTAAATTATTACAAGCATACTCATGACATTTTAACCAATCAATATCTGATTCTTTGAAACCTAAGAGGTTTGGCAACTTCGAAGTCATTACGCTTTTCTTGATCCACTCCATTGTAGACTCTCGGCAATCAATTATTATGTAATTTTCTATTTTATTTGCTTTAGCTAACCACTCCTTATCTAAATCTTTTTCTGTAATTTCTTCTAATGATAGTTTCCAATTATTAACCTCTTCATAATGCTGCAACCCATACGTTTCTACAATGCAATTTATTTTATCTATGTGAAAATCATATCTATAATTTTCACACCATATAAAATCTTTCTTCGACAATTGTAAAATAAATTTTTTATTTAATAATTGATCTAACATATTAAATATAAACTTTTCTGGGAATGAAATCCCATCATTACAACAAATATTCCCAAAACCTTGTCTTGATATAACATTTAATTTCATTGGTTTTTCATATCCACAGTCAGGACATTTCATAGGAATATAATAATGAGATCCAAAAGAATATTTGTAAGCATCATCTTTGTCAACCAGATATTTAATTAAATGTGGGTGGGTTATTGCAATGGTATTACATTGATTGCAATTTATATTTCCATTTCCATTTATGAAACTATTAATGTTCTTTAATTCTGACACATGTTCAGGATGGTCTAAACATTTAAACCAATATCCTTTCTTGCTGATACCACTCGAACAAAAACTAATATCTTTAGGATTTAATATCCTACCATATTTATCAATATTCTTTTCATAGTCCCATCGAGATAATATCAAATCTGCTTCTTCTTTAGGTAGATTATCATAACACCATTGATAAAACGATTTGCTATTTATTAAACTGGTTTTTCTCATTTTTTCTCCACCAAATAATTGCATTACACATTTATGACAATAATATTTATTGTCTTTATATCTGTGTTTTAAATAATCTTTCCATTTAATGTTTCTTAATATTTCACCACAATTATCACATTGAACATTTACTAATGCAGTTGACCCATCGGATAAATCTTCTATTCTTACTTCAAAATTTTCCTTCCATTTAGTAAAAATATATCCTTTTAATTCATACCATTTTTTATTACTGGAATGCCATTTTACAATCACGACTTTACTTATTAGCACTTGACAAAACTCCTTTACCAAGTAAAATATTTGATATTAATAGTCAATTTAATAATTTCTCTCCTTCTTTCTTTTAATTTGCATAAGCAACATTATTTCTTACATTTTGATTATGATTAAACAATCCAAACTGTACCATTAAACCCTCTTCTAGTTTACTTATAATCATATCACTACATACTCCTATTTTTTTGCTAAAACCCTCTTTCGGAAGCAACATTACTTGCTCGCAAAGTGCGACCGAATCCTTCAATAATCCGCTACTCGCCATTGGCACAGAAACGTGCGTTGGTATCCACTTCTTAAAAACCTTACTAGATAGCGGAATTGCGTGAATTACAGGTGAATACAACAGACTCATATGATTTGAAATAATTATCATTGGTCTCTGACATATGTTTTGCACTGAACCTCCAACATTATTTTCTACAGTAGCAAGATAAATATCTCCTCGATTAAACTGTTGTGGTTGATTGCTTTTCTGAACATTATTTATTACATTTTGCATAATAATAATCACTCCTTTTATTTCTTCATGATCATTATTATACCCCTCAGATTGTCTTTTATTCATGGACATTTTATTTTTTATTGTAATTCAATAAAAGCTTTAAGTTCAGGAAATGTCTCAATTGATAATATTTTACCTGCTAATCTTACCCATGTATCAACCGCAATAGGATTATTCATATATACTTCATCTGGCAAATGCTCTGCTAATTCTAAAACTGCTTTTGCTAAGTCAATTTTTTCTTGATCCATCAATGTTTTGTCAACTCCTTTTATTTTTCTATTTGAATACTGCTTCACTTTTTAATTGAATTCTTACTCACATTTAAAATCATATTTCTCCTTTACCATATAAAACTATTCTTTGAATTGACAACTTATCTGCACAATTTTAAATTTTTCAACCAATTTAATTCTTTTGGAAAATCATCATAATCAATAATTCCCATATTAACACATGTCAATGTATTAGGTTCTAAATCAGTCCACCCCTTATCTCTAATTGTAATATATTTATTCCCTTCTAATTCTTCTAATTTAGATTGTGGAGCATAAAGGATAATCTTCTTTTGATAATTTTCCATATATTTTACGATAGTTGAATTTAAATTTCCTCCGCCATCATATTTATAATAAAAATAAACTGCTACTGCGTGTCCAACTTGTCCAGCTAATTTTCCTTTATTGATTTCAATATCTTCATTAACTAATATATACATTCTCAAATCCATATTATAATTTCTCCTTTTATTTACTATACTCTCTTTTAATAACTTTATAATCAAAATTTATCATTACTGGATATGAATTTTTGCAAGTCTGACAATAATGTCTAATCTCTGTAATCCCTTCACCTTCATTATCAAACGATACCAAATTACATCTTCAATGTTTATGTCAAGACTTTGACAATAAGGACAAGGATCGTTACTTATCATTTTTATTTTCCTCCATTATAAATAATTAAACTCTCCTTTTATTTACCCAAATATGTTTCTAAAGCGATAAATAAACCTACATTTCCTTTTCTTTCTAATACTTCTTTAATAAGTTAGTTTAAATATGCTTGTTCTTTTTCTGATAAATTCAATTCTGGAATTATAAATGATACTTCAATTTTAATTTCTTGCATAAAATACGCCCCTTCCTAATTCCATGCTTCTACTAAACTTCTACACACTTCATCATAATTACATAATTTCATAATTTCATATTTAGACCTTTCTCATAACTCAAATACTCACTAAATAAATAATATTTACTTACCATAAATGTACAATCTTTTATTTTATTGCCATTCTCGCCTTTACGCATCAAACAAGTATTGTAACTTTGACATCCACAACATTTTAATTGACATATTCTATAGTTTGGTGTTTCTTTCATGTTTATTTATTCCTTTCTTAAAGCATTTCAACTCATTTAATCTATAGGATTCCTTGGAGCCCCAATTAAAACTGCACCTATTGCTAGCTTTCTAAATGTAGTAATAATAAAACAATATTTTTCTGTCCAAATATATAAAGGTCTTCCATCTTCATTTAACTTAACTGCAACAAATTTGTCGTTAACATATTCTTCAAAATATTTTTTTGTAAAAACTTCTTTTTCATCCCACATCAAATCTTCAATTGTAAAATCAACCCATTGAGTGTTCATTTTATCTTATCATCCTTTCAAGAAATGTTTTTAAGTATTTATTGTCTTTCGAATGTGGACATTTGGTTAATAAATACTACAAATGTCCACCACATAATAACATTATTATCTTATTTCAAAACTCTTGCTCTAATTTCTACTAAACTTTCATCTCTTACTAATTTACCATCAATAAATACATCTTCAAGTAAGTCAATAATATTCATTGCATCTTTTTCCATTTCATTCAATCCATCAACCAAATAGATACCATTTTCACCTTCAACTACAGCAACCATACCTCTTTGAGATTTCTTAATTCCACCAACATCCGTCTTAGGATCTTTGAAGATAAACTTTTCAACTCCATCAATAACCGTATAAGTGGCCTTCAAAGCGAAGGAAAATGTGTCTCTGGTGTAATAACCTAAAGAATAACTTCCAACTCCATATACGATGTTTTCTGCCGAAAAACCTTTTGATTCTAATTGCTTAAAGATTTCTTCTGCAAGTTCAGGAGTAATCGAATCGCCATAAATAATTCCAATATGACTGTTTAGCACTTTATATCCTTTACTATTAATTGTACCTCCAAATATATCCCACAATGCTTCTACTGAGCCTTTTTGCTCAAGATTTGGTTCAATTTCTTCGCATTTTGGTCTTCTATCAACTCCACCACTCATAGAATTATATTCAATTTCAACTTTATAATATCTTCCCTTAAATGAGAATACCTTTGACTCAATTTCATTAAAGGAATAATCAGGCATTATTTCATCTACCATATAATCTATACACTCTTCTATATTTTTAAAATAATCTGTTAATCTAATTACATCATGACTGCCACAGATAATTTCCACTGGGTTTCCCGAATCTGGCCTTAAAACTACCTTACCATCTCTAGCCATAATAATATCTTTCAACTGAGGAACGATACTCCCAATTACATTCCAATAGTCATACCCATCACTAACTATACTAACAATTCCACTAGGAGCAACTTCAGTAATCATTCTCTTAAAATACCTTAAATCATCTTGATAACCACATTGAATAGAATGCTCAGTTGCCAACACGCTCGCACTTACCAATTCTTTCTCAACATTAGCACCATAATATTGCTCTAAGTATTGAATACTTGGAATCGTGTCACTACCAGCAAAATACAATAAATGTCCTGCACCTGTTGTAACTGCATCTTCATGTCCACTCATGCCCCTATAGCTAAAATTGTGACATTGCCATTGAATATGATCTTTACTATCACATGTTTTCTCAGCCCATTTTTCACAAATGTCTCTATACTTCTTTACAATTGTTGTAGCAGTAATTACTTTCCACATATTTGCACTAATTAATGTCTCTAAGAAGTTAGTTAACCAATAGAATTCTTTTTGAGTATTTTCAATTGTAAAGACAGGGACTTTCATTGGAATCAATGTTCCTTCTTTTACTGCTTTAATCTGAATAGGTAGATAACCTAAATCGTGTAGTGCTTCAATATGTTTTGTATCAGCACAATTGTCACCTAAAGAATTCTTAATAATTCTTTTATAATCTGCTACTACAATTTCTTTATCAATATTGAAGAAATTTTCATTAAAATTGTCAATTAAATAATCCTTAATAAATCCTTGAAGTCCAAAGAATACAACTTCATTAATTCCTTCAATTCTTGAATGTCGAGGTGTAAATGTAGAATAGATTTTCTCAGTACCTTTTTCACTCATTAAATAATGACTTATTTTATACGAATCTGTCATTAACATTGGATTTGTTTTCATATTATTTTCCTTCTTTCTTTATTTTGAATTTATTTGTTTATTTATCGATATTATAAAGCAAACTATGCGACCAATCGGTTAAAATACTATCTGTAGTATATACTCTAGAAATCAAATCTGACTTAATCAATTCACCTTTATATATAGAATTTTCACAATGGGAAACATATAAACGTATATCTTTTGCCCCTTTATCTTTTAACTTTTGTGCTGCAAGTTGAAAGGTTCCACCGTAAGCACATAAATCATCAATAATTAATATGTTTTTCCCTTGAATATCAGGACAATCAATAAGTTCATAATTTATGATTTTACCATTAGATAAATCTCTCTTCTTATTTCCATAAAAATATGGTTTAACTGTTTTAAGAGTTTTTGAATATCTAATCATTGATCCATTATCAGGATAAAATACATAGTCAATATTGACTTTATTAAAAACTTTATTTATGTATTGATCAACATCAATTTCAACACATCTATCTAGTAAAGCAATAGTAACATTAGAATGAGCATCTAAGACCATTACTTTATGAAAATTCAGATCATTAATCATTTTACAGAAGTATTTTAGGCTAAACATATATCCATCTATATTTCTATCCATTCTTGAGTAAGGCACATATTTCATAATCAAAGTTACTTCTGGATTTTCAATTGTATCATCTATGTATCTTTTTACCATTGAAAGCATTGAGATATCTATATCTGTTGTGTATTTCATTTCTATAGTAAACTTTTTAATATTAAATGCAAGATTTAATATGTCTGATGTTTCAAATATTCTTTCATTATTTGGGTAGCATTTAGTTCCTATGGGATATCCGTTAATAGTGATCATTTCTTTCCTCCTAAATATTATTCCTTACTTTAGTATATATAGTTTATTGTGGTAAATCAAGTATTATTTCAAGTCCATCCGTCCTGAATCATCTTCGGCTTGTGTTCCGTGTAAGTATAACCCATTCCTTTGCACAAATCACAATCTCTGGTTGCATATTCTGCATCCCAATATCCCCAACTTTCTGCTCTTGTCTGAACTTGTACAGTGCCTATACCATTACATTTAGGACATTTAAAATCTCTCTGTCCTTTTATTTTATCAATTATTTTAGTTAAAGATAAGTCTCCATATTGAGATATTAATAATTCTAAATCATAAATTTTCATATTTTATTCCTCCTCCTTTCTAAACCTTTAAAATTTGATTTTCAAATACTTTCTTCTTTTATTGTTTCAATTTCAAGTTTTACTCCTACATAACCGTTGCCAGTTATAAGGTCAGATGAATTATTACCTACTGTAATTTTAATACTACTAATATTTTCAAATCCTTTGTCTAATAAATAGTTTTTCAATATATTTTTAAATTCATCTTTTTCAAAACTTATCACTTGCTTAACCACCAAACTAATCCCTCCTACAAACCCCACAATTTATCCTATTATATTTCGAATCTTTCTCTCATTGCCATATCCATTTTAGCATTCAATGAACTCAATTTTTCTTTTGCTTCAAAATAATCTCTTAATTCATCAGTTTTTAACAATTCTTCAATTATAACGGATGTTACATTTCTTTTAAACTTCAACTCTTCTAATTCTTTGATGAGTTGTTCTTTACTTTTTCTGAATGATCTGTTTATCTTAAATCCTTCTACTGTATAACTATTTTCATTAGTAAAATAACAACGATAACCTTCTTTGTGTTGTTTAAACCATTCTGTCAAAAGACTTAGTTTCCTTCACTGGATATTTTACAGTCTTGTGTTTGCAAATTTATTTCATCTCCTTTAAACTATCCAATCCTTCATCCCAACATCTTCGACAATTCATATGTTCTGGACACAACGAACTTTCATCACCTAATCCAAATTCATTTGGGCAAATATCAATAGATGTGTCACCTAAAATATCTAGAACTTTATTCAATTTCTTTTCCAATTCAGAAACCTTATCTATGTAGTAAATAATTTCATCGTTCATAATTTCATCTCCTTATATCCTATCACATAACCACAGAATCATCATATCTAGCACCACTCGTAATCTCCAATGACTTACTACCACATTCCTTACATATCATATTAGGAATCACGTTTTCATGAAAATAACTATCATCATAACATGACACATCTCTTTTAATATATTTGCATAATTCACATTGAAAATCTGCATAAAAATCTCTACGATTGTGTCCATAAGTCCTTATAATTTTCATATTATATTCCTTCTTTCTCAATTTCATCTATCTCTTGTTCGCTCATATACTTTCTAGCAGTTGGACACACATAAGTAATATTTACTTGTTTTATTTCTCCAGAAGCTAATATTACACTAGATATTGCAAAATTAAAAAACAATCCTACAAATGCTAAGATAAATACTAATTGATTCTTCGGAATTACAGTTTCTCCTGGTAAAAATAAAGTAATTAATGTCATTAAAATTATTACAAAAGATATACCCCATATTGATCCAACAGGACTGCTTTTTAGGTTATTATTAAATTTTTTAAACATCTCTACACCAACATTTTAAACAATCGTCGTCGTCAACAATTTTAATATTACATAAATCTAATGGTTTATATCCATAGTCAAGTAACACATCCAAAAGTTAATAAATTATGACGATCTTCTTCACCATTCATGTTTTTATCTAACAATACTTTGTCAATCAATAACAATTCATTTCCTCCTTCTATCAATTAAAAACAATATTATAAAGTGTTTATTTTTCATCTAATTTAATTGCAAATTTATATAATTGCTCTACCTTTTCTTTATCTAAAACCAATCCTAATCCATCTACGATTCCACCCAATCTAGTTGAATGCATTCCATAATCTTCTGTAATAGAATTGCGCATCAATCTTCTATGAGCTCTAATAGTGTCTATAATATTTTCATCTTGTTCAGTCATTTTACTTCCTCCATTCTAAGAAATATATTTAATAAAAGAATTAATACATACACCCTTCTCACCACTTTTAGGATTATACCATTTCTGAGAAGTACACCAATAATTTACACCATCAACTTGTAATTGCCCATTGATGAATTTTTCTCGTTTAACATTTAATAATCTTCCTTTCTATTAATTATAAATACTTCTCAACATAATCTCTGTCTTGTGTAAAAATAGGAATGTCCTCATCAACTACCCACCTAGTACGCATAGTCCCATCTTTATCATATTTTTCTTTTATAATACAAACTCCACGTTTTTGATAAGTTGGTAAATCATTAAAATTTATACCTTTTTCTTGAAACAACATTTCTTGAATTTGGTTATTATTAACTTTAAACAATTTTTTATCACCAAAGTGATATCTACCCACCATTTCAATAGAATTCCTAGTAGCGTCTTGTTGTCTCCAAATAAGAGCATTACAAACTTCTTCTTTTGGAATATTAAAAGCCCGACTATCGAACATCGCAGTATTAATTCTTGACAAATACTTATTGGCGATTTTTGTATTTTCTTCCGTTTCTTTGTATTCGTCCATAAATACATCTAAGTTTTGAACAAATGATTTATTAAAAGCTAATGTTGCCATACTTGCAGATACAGAAACCATCTTTTGAATATTTTTATCGAACCATGCTTGAGTAGTAAGTTGATCATAGTCAGTTAGCAGTAAAGTAATTTCATCACTTTGAGTATAAGCAATTTTACATCCCATAACATTTTCACAAAGATATTTTGCGGTGTCCCACATAGTTTTCATTAATACCATATCAAATGGTTTCTTAAATCCTTTAGTGAACGAGTGGAACGCTTTACCATCAATTCTAAGCAAACAAGGGAGCCTTTTAGTCAAATATTTACGTTCAACATTTTCATATCCCTTCATGCGGTCTCCAAGTGAATCTTTACTCATTATAATATCTCTCCTTTTTATTTTCTAACAAATGAATTATTTGTTTGCTATGAATCAATATTTCTTTTAAAAATAGATTTATTTACAAAAGATTTCTCAGTATTACAAAATAAATGTGAAACTAATTTCGATAAATTAATACTGATATACATCATCAACATAATCAATCCAACAAATATAAACGCAGGTAAAAATACAACTAAAGGAGCATACTTTATTTTTATATTTATTGGTATTGTTTTCAATGTATACCCTTTTAATCTCATATGATCTATATAACTTGCTATCAAATATGTGATAATAATATTTAGAACAGTATAAAATCCCAAGTATGTATATCCCATATTAAAACTCCTCCCTCTCTTTAGGATTCTCCCAATCTAAAAATTCCTTCTCTGCTCTTTCTCTACATTCTGGACAAAATCCTCTGCCTATTCCATCTGTACATAAATGAGCATTACCATCTTTACCACAATACCAACATAAGTAAAAACTATTTTGTTTTGATGGATGCCAAGGACTCTCCATACTTCCTTTTTCAATGAAGATATGTCCGCATTCCTTTTCAAATTCTTCATCAGTCATATTTTCAATATGATCTGCGACTAATTTTAATTTGTCTACCATTGATAATTGCAATATTTCTTTATCAATCAATTTTATCACCTTCCTTCTGATATCTTATTATATATTATGTACTATAAGTAGAGAGAATTTAATCTCCCTACTTATAATTACCTACTTAACTACTCTAATTCACTCAACATCTTAGTAAGTTCTTCTTTAGACATATTGTTGTAACTTTCATCTTCTTTATTTGCTAAGATTTCCATAATCTTTTGCTTCTTTTCTTTTTGCTCTTTAGTTTTGAGTCTTTGATTTTCTGCTTCTTTTTTAAGTTCAAAAATATATTTAACAATTTCTATCTTGATATCTAATTCTTCATCTTGCTTTGTTTTTACCTCAAGAAGACTCTCTTCCTTTACTTGTTTTAGTTGGGAGTTTAATGTTTTGAAAACTGAATCTAAATCCCTCACATTAAGATCGAATAGATCCTCTACAGATATTAAACCTTTGAACTCGAAACGAAATTTCGATTTAACCGCTACCTCGAAGATATTTGTGTTTGTCACATTTGCCATTTTAATACACACTCCTTAATATTTATTTATTTCAGTTCTATTTTAGAATTTAATTTTAACCATTCTCTCCATATTCCCTTTAACCTTAACCGTTAACTCATTTCTTTTGGTTGAACTAAATCCAAGACCACTCAACTGATTAGCGGAATCTTTTACTGCCATTTTCGCTCCTAAAGCCTCAAAAAATCTTTTTTGTGGCATTAATTCTTCTTTCAAGAATTCATTGTAGAATCCGTTTGGTTTTTCTGGATTGATACAATCTTTAAGCATGAACATATAATGTTTATGACCTTGATTATGTTGACTGTCCCAATAATTTGGAGAAAAGCATACAACCGACACAGGTATAAATTGATTTGTTTTTACTCCCCACACTTCTTTCGATGATACATTCGATGATAATTTTTCCTTAATAGCAAATCCTTTATCTCTACTAAAAGTTACTTCTGCAACTTGAACTTTTTCCTTATGTCTTAATTCTTTACTATAATCAAATGAATATATCTGTCCATCGAATTCTATTTCTGCTCTAAAACCACCTCTTCCTCCATTATGTGAAAAGTTATTAACTAAAAATTGATAAGTCCCTTCCAACATTTTACTTTTATTAGTCCAAGTAATATTTTCAACAGCAGGTTTATTTATTGATGGAGTAATAATATCAACATCTAATTGACCTGTAGTATGTCTATTTGTTTTAGCACTATAATAAATTAAATTTCCATTAGGTTCATAACAATGAGTATCTAAATCATTCCCATCATATTCATTGTCGTTCCATTGAATAGAGAATCTCAAAACCCCTTCTACATTTCCTCCGGCAGATTTTACATTTTCTTTCATAGAACTGTCTGTCATATTTCCTGAGTAAGCCCATGAAAAATTATTGCTCCATTTAAACATTGTTTTGCTGTCTTTGTTTTCTGGAGCAATCAATGAAACCATATTACTAGAATGTTTGTTTTCTAAAAGTACTTCTAATTCTTTTACCGTTGGTAGAATATTATTGATAAAATTATCAATAGAAAATTCTTCGACTTTAGAGAACTTTTTAGGATTAATTGGAACACTTTTTGCCATTTCATTTAAAATATCTAGTGCTGTATTTCCATTAATTCTTTTTGCTGAATCTTTGTTAGAAAACAATATATTGTTTACAGTTATATGATTTAATGTTGCATATTCTCTGCCTAGTGAATCAGTATATCCGTTTTCTTCAAGAAATTTTGTGGCTTCCTCTGCCATTTTTTTCGTATAAATTGGTTTTGGTCTCTTATAGTTTTCGCCAGCAACAATCTTTTCATATTTCTTAACTGCTAAATCTAAATCCATACCTTCACTAATATTGATAAGCAATGTCCCAATCGAATGATTCTTAATTCGACCAATAGAACCACCTACTTTTACAGATTGTTCCCATGTATAATTTTCTTTCTCTTCAGGTTTTAATTTATCATATTGCTTCTTATATTTAAGAAAATCAGTCAAAACACCTTTCCATTCTTCTCCTTTATGTAGACTGTTCTGAGAAATAAGTTCTAACACGGTCAATAAACTTTCTTCTGTGATTTCTTCTAATGATCTTTTGAATATATTCCTTGTATCCCTAAAGCCACCCTTAATATCTCCTTCTGATTTATTAGATTTGTCTACGAATTTATCAGGAAGTTCTAAGTAAAAATGCTCCCATTCAATTATTTTACCGTTTTCACAATTCTCATAATTTTTATTTGTCCCAATCTTTTTGTCTTTAGAAACATAAATATTTGAAACAAGTTGAGATTTAACAAATTTAGATAGTGCATCAATTACTGGTTGAAAGGTTGTATCTCCTGTTTCAAAGTCCCAAATAGTTGTTACTTTATTATTTACAAGGAAAGCTACATTACCAATGTTTTTGATAAAATGTCTGCAACAACTACAATCATGCTCTCTTCTTTGTCTAAAAATTTCGTTTTTGCCATCGGGGTAACTATCGAGATACAAATTCCATAAAACATCTTTATCCAGATCAACTTCAAATAAGTGAGTAGCATCCTTTGACATTTGCTTAAAATGTTCCTGCATTAATACTTTAAATTCTCCAAAATTCATCTTAATCAATCTCCTCCTAATTTTATTTTATGATTCATAGTTCCAATGTGTTTGAAAAATAAGATTTTAGTTATGTATAATTTACTCTTCCCATAACTAGTTTCACATCCTTTCGGTGTTTGACTTATGTAATGCTTTGAACTCTTCATGTGTTTAATATAACATTATTTCTTGATTTATGTCAAGCTTTATTTTTATCCACAATCCATAAATTCATTAACATAATGATCAACTAACGATCCATCAAACAAAATTGTATAAACCTTTTTACTCTTAATGTCAAATTCAATACCGCAATGCATACAATAATTATTTTGCAAAGATACCTTATTAGTTTTATCACTTCCACACGCCGGACATGTATGTGCTAATACTTCATATGCCTTTGCCATTTGAAAATTCCTCCAAGTAATTTATTTATATATTTAGTATAACATGATTTAGCAAACATTGCAAGTAATTATTTATTGTATTAATTAGATATAGGTAGATATGATTAATAGGATTTAATCTTAAATAATGAGTATAATTATTTAAGATTAAATCCTATTAATCATATATTTCACCATTATCCAATAACTTTTAACATTTCTACAAGTAAACTTAAAATCTTTTCCGTAAATTCCTTATCATCTTCATAATCCACTCTTTCAGTATCGACAATTAACACCAATTCTTCCTCCGATGCTCCTTCTAAAATATCTCTACCCTCTCCATCATTACCACTACGTTTTACAACATCAAGTTGACCAAATCCAATATCTGCGCTCCAATAAATTCTCATTCCACCTTTGTTTCCAGTGTGAGGACTCCAAAAGTCAACATTGTCAATTTGAAGATTGATGTTGTTTACATCGAATTTTCTTGTCATAATTATATCTTGTTCTATTTCTATTTTTGGTTCATTAACAGTAAAAATCATATATCTATCAGGGGAATTTGGATCTGTATTTATATTATTCATGATCAAACCTCCTTATTAAATTATTTGAAATGAGTATTTTAAAAGATTAATTATAATCGTTACAATATCCTTCTTCTTCAACTTCTTCTTGATGTAAAGTGCAAAACAATTGTGCAAATCCATCGTGTGTTTCATTTTCTGGTACAGACATTGAATGCCCACATATTAAACAATTCATTCCTTTGTGTTCTTCATAATCAATTCCGCTTTTTAAACCTTCAATATAACCATCAACTAAAATATTAAATTGCTCTAACCAGTACCCGTTTTGCAAACCACTTTGTAATTCAGAATATAACTCTTTAATTTTATTTAGTTTCTCTAAATCTGATTTATACGTTTCTAAGTTTTTCATAATAATTCCTCCTTAAATTCCAAGAAAATCAAAGTTTCAAAGTATTACTTTCCACCATGTTCCCACACATCTTCTTCTCCATTCTCATGAACTGTAACACTCGATTCGCACATAATACACTCATAATTATGAACTTCACTATATCCAATACCTTCACTTGAATCAAATTCCATAGTCTCATTACAGTATTTACAAATCACATTAAACAACTCCTTTACAAATCAAAATATTTATCCATCAATTCTCTAATTCTATCTTTTATAATTTCTGCTTCAGAATTTTTATTATCAATCATGTATTCGATATCAATTAATTTGTTTCTAATGATTTTAATATCCTCTTCATCATATTTATATTCAATAATTCTTGTCTTTTTCATCTTAATTTCCCCATCTTTCAAATTCGAATTACTTTTATTCCTTATCTATTTCAATAGATAAAATTTCACTCATAAATATTACAGTTATAGAATCATCGACTTTCACAGCAAATGGACTTACCTTTTCACATTTATTACATTCAATATAATGAACTGATTTATAATCCCCTAACTCCTTTACTTCACGTTCTCCTTCAATTACCCTATATTTCTTCAATTTTTAACTCCTCCAATTTATTCATCGTTACTACATTGACAATGATAATCAGGTGTATAGTCTCCGCAATGAAAACAAAAAGCATGTAAAATATCTACTCTTTGCTCCTCTGATAATTCTTTAATCATTTCAATAATGTTTCTTTGTTCTTGAGTTATAAATTCAAAATTTGTCAAATCAATTCCTCCTATTCACATTCATTTACTTTTCTATTGTACTGTCCCTCTCTAACCATTCATCCACTTTATTATTCAAAGTTTTAAGTCCTTTGTCCACACTTAAAACTCCATAGCATGATTTAAGTTTATCAAAAGAACTTTTATTAGCATTCACTAAACATATATTCCCCATTAATATATCATCAACTGTTCCATATTCCAACAATCCTGCAATTATTTCGTCATCTGTGCTTTTAACTTTAACTAGAAATTTCATATAATTACTCCTTTCTTCTTACTTAAAATTACAGAAAAAATAACTCACTTTCATAAAATAATCTACTACCTATTTCTTCATTAACTTTCTGAATATCTTTATCGTAGAATCTTATTTGATATGAATTACTAACACTCTCTACTGCTTCAATTATTTCTCCAACTGCACCAATAAATCTTATTTCACCCTCAGAATCATCAAACATAATTTTAATGTTGTCAACTGTCACTTCGTCTCCAACTTTAAATTTTAACATTATAAAATCATCTCCTTTACTTAAAATCTCTCTCATACTTCTCTTCACCTAAAATATCTTTAGCAATAATCAATACTTCTTGTAACTGATTAATATATTCCTCCAAGTCACAAATATGAATATAATCCATATTTTCTTCAATTTCTGCGGAAAATTCATTATCATTTGTATATCCATTATATCGCTGAGCTTAATCTAAATAATTTTAATTCCTTCTGAAATACAATGTTGGATTGTACGCTCAGTTTCTTTGAGATTGTGAGAAATTGCTTGTTTTAATCTGTATTCGCTGAATGATGCTAATCGGAAAGTTTGGTATTTTGTATTACATTTTTTACTCATGCAAGCGAATCCTACATTTCTTATCATTATGTATTCCTCCTTTGGATATAAGCCTAATATAATTATTTTAACATGAAATAGTGGAAATTGCAACAATTATATTAGGTTTTGTGTTCGGTTTAAAGAATAATTTCCTCGGAATTTTTACTTTTTAATAACCCAATCGGCATTAATATTTTCCCAGACCCATGTTTGAAATTCTTCGTTTATAGTTTCTTCTACTTGTTCTTCTGTCATTCCATCTTCAATTTCTATTTCGACAGTTTCTCTTACATCACTGCCATTATAAGTAGTCCCTACATGAAACTTAACTTCAATTATTCTACTCACTGTCTTTTCCCTCCTCATTATCTCCAAGCATTTTAAATTCCTTCTGTAATCCCTCTAATCCTGTGGAAATTACTTTATGCATCATGAAACCTTCAAATTCTCCCTTTGCTTCGAGAACAGTTTTATCCATTTGCTCATTG
>Ga0209728_1000214_pt1 | contig 54971 bp, 87 predicted proteins | sample RifGroD1_FD_183997 | JGI IMG/M metagenome (GOLD analysis project Ga0209728, IMG submission 183997) | Groundwater microbial communities from Rifle, Colorado, USA - Groundwater D1 (SPAdes) (version 2) | ecosystem: Environmental > Aquatic > Deep subsurface > Groundwater | place: Rifle, Colorado... | reverse complement strand
TATGTGTATATTTTTGAATATTCATCAAATTTTTTATCCATGTCTTGTTCGTTTTCACATTTAATAATTCTTAATCCATCCCAAGAAATATATAAAATTGCATAAGTGAAAGTATTATAAAATGTATTAAATATATTATCCATAATTTATTCTCCTTTAATAATTTATCTTATTCAATCACAACAATTTCATCATCTAAAGTATTCATTATATAAAATGGTCTTTTTACTCCTACCGCATGTTTTTCTGCTGCTTCTAATCCCTCTTTGATTCTTGCAATAGTATCTTTATCTTTATTTTGTGATAAAACTGCAATAGCAAAATTACCACCTGAACCACCAGCAATATATTCATCCTCTGGTTCTAACACTTGACCATTAGATTCAATTATGTATAATTGATTTTTATAGGCAAATATAATATCACCTTCCATACTTCGATAACCATCTTTATATTTAAGACAATAATATTGATTTGCTAAATTCATTATTTTTGGAGAAACATATTTAACCATATGTTCAAAGTTAATTTCGTTTTTATAATGTTTTATTTCTTCAATAATATTTTCTTCAATTGAAAGGATATTTTGCAATTTGAAATCTCCGCATATTGCCATTAATATATTAGTATTGTCTTTTGCTTTAAATACTTTACGATTTTTGAATATTGCTTGATTACACCAACTCGAACCTAAAGAATCTGCTCCTACGTAAACACAATCTTTTTCTTTATCTAGTAATCCTATAATACAAGTCATAATATATCTCCTTTAATTTTTATTTTATATTATTCTACTTCTTGAACAAAATTAACATTTTCTATCTCTAAATTACCATCATAATATTCAGTAGCATCTTCTAATACTAATTCTTTTGCTTTTATAATTGCTTCTTCTTTATTTCTAGCATCAACAGTTAAACTAGCACAAAATCCTACTGCTATTTCTACAACATATTTTTTCATAGTTTATTCTCCTTTTATTTATTTATATTTTGATTTCATCCATTTTAACCATAGTATTATTTTATCTAATTTATTTATATCATAAAATTTTTGTTGTTTATACCAATCTTGCATGTCATAGTTTCTCTTGCTACTATTACATGATTTACACGCAGGAATACAATTTTTTATATCATTACTACCATCATGAATAACATGTTCTTTATGTAATTGTTCATTATATAATTTTTTATGTTCAATCTCAGACATACCACAATATGCACATTGATAATTAAAATATTCTTTACATTTTAACTATTCTTTGTTAGATATTTTATGTTTTTTATGATATCTTAATTTATTATATTCTTTTACTTTATCTTTATTTTCTCTTCTCCATTTAGTAAACATTCCTCTTTCTTTTTGTTTCTTTTTAATCCCATTAACATAGTCTCTTCTTTCTGGTTTACTTTGGGATTTACTTAAAATTTCTTTACGTCTTTCATAATTTTCTTTACTCCATTTAATAGATTTAACTTTAGCACACTCTTTACATTCTGGATATAACCCATCAGATTTATTTTTAGGATTTTTATAAAAGTAATCTTCATTACATGGTAACCACTTTTCTTCTCCAAATATTTCTTCATGATATGCACATTTTTTATATAATACATTATCTATTTCTTTATGATATTCTTCATATTTATATCTTTTTTTACTTATAATAAACACCTCTTTAGATTAATTTATAAATCAACACCAATTCGAACTTTTGTAATGATTTTAATACTAGATATAGTGGTTTAACTCTCATTTACACACTATATCTAGTATATTTTAAGTTATTATCCACCAACTTGATATATTTCTTCAATAATTTCACAATCATCCACTTCATCAATTTCTAATACTTCATCTATTTCTTCGATATTACCATTGCTATCTAAAATAACAATAGCAATTCCACTAAAATTACCTTTAATTTTTGCTTTAACTTTTCTTCTCATATAATAATTCTCCTTTTATTAATGACTATATTCTAACTCACTAAATTCATAACCACATTCGTTACATTTATATTTACCATATAAATTATAATGTGAATGATATATAACGTCCCAACTACCTCCAAGACCAAACCATCCTTCTTCTTTAGTTGTATGTTGATTTCTTTTTTCTTCACCAATTTTATTTATATTTGTACTTTTACATTTATCACAACATATTATCTTTGCCATAAATTCATTCTCCTTTAATCATAATTTAATAAATTAAATAATTTACTGTCACAATATTCAATTTTTGAACCTGAAATTTCGTTCACAATATCCCATAGAGCAGATAAATAATCTGAATTATCATTAAAATATATTGCATTAGTAGCAATTTTTAATATTTGTTTTTCTTGCTCTGTTAAAGATTTTAGAAGTTTTTCTATTGTAATTTCTCCTTTTTATCTATTAATAATTTCCATATTCCATATCTTCATCATTAATATTTCTTTCTTCAACTTTATAACCTAACAATTCTAATAATCTAATCCATTCATGATCAGGTATTGAATGACCTTGAAATTCAAAATCTTCACCTAAATTAACTCTTAATACACTCCAATCACCTGCATTGCAAGTTATTAATTCTATGAGTGGTTTTGTCATATTAATTGCTCCTTCTCCCAATAACAATTTAATTTTCTAAAAATATCATATGCAAGTTCAGGATTGTCTTGATAAATAGCACTCCCATAAAATTTTAATGCTTCTCTAGCATATTTATCCGTATCTAATCTTAATACAAAATAATCTGCATTAAGATCTATAGGTGTTCCGTCTGCTTTTTGAATTATGTATTTTTGATATAAACCTTTCATATATATTATCATCCTTTATGTATTTATAATTTAATTCTACCTTTCCCATTGCAATTATTACACATATAATAATCACCATCATCTTCCGCACAAGCACGTTTAAATATTTTACCTGTACCATTGCATTTATTGCAAATTAATTCAACATTATTTATTATTTTTGTTAAATTTGCTATTGTAATATTTATTTCTTGTAATTCTTTTTCTTTAGTTAATATTTCTTTTGTAATTATATCTTTTTCTTTATTTAATTGTAATAATATTTCTTGTACTGTCATAATTATCTCCTTTTATATTTATTATTAAAAATCTATTTCTTCCATTGAAGTAAAATAATATTTCTCCCAATCATCTTTAGGTAATCCTGTAAACAACATTAAATTTAATGGATATTTGCCTGAATCTGTACATTTTCTAAAATCATCTCTAAATAAATATACTTTCTTATTTAAAGCAATTGCCATTCCTAATTCAATCATCACTCCTTCATCTGGTGGAGTGCCATTAACAACAGCAAAAACAATATCACAGTTTTCTACGTCATTTTTATCTGCTTGACCTACGTCATATGCCCAATTTTCGTTTGAAAAGTCTACTTGGTTATTTCTTTCAAACGGTTCCCATACTTCATATCCTAAAGATTCAATTTTAGATACTAATTTAGGTAATAATTCTTCTTTTTGTTGTTTTGAGAATCCATAAGGATTTGCTAGATATACTTTGTATTTAGGTTTGAAATGATTACATATCTCAGGTGGTGTTGTCCAACAAAAAGAATCGTTACCATTCCAATGACACTTTTTACAATTTGTTTTGTTTTTCATATGTATATTTTTCTCCTTTTATTTATTTTATCTTTCATCTTTAATTTCTTCTAATACTCCAAGTACCTCTGCCTATCACAAAGCTAATTACTAATATAGACCATTCATTATATATTAATGATAATGAACAACCTGCAATTCTTATTAATGATTTTAAATTTGATAAATATAAATGCCATTTACTGTTCATACTAGATTGTTCTCCTTATTTATAATATTTGAATATCCGTTTCGATTACAACATTTTTAATTTGTTCTGATGTACCAATTTCTGATTTTAGCATTTCTTTAAAATCATTACATACTACTTTCTTATAATCTTCTATAGTTATATTCTCTTGCTTAAGAAGATTATAAAATAATTGTTCTTCTACTTCATATGTAATATGATTATTTATTGTAAATTTCATAAATTATATCTCCTTTTTAATTATTGAATAAATACTAAATTTTGTGATGTTATTTATATTAATAATTTGTAATTAAAACTTCTAAAGTTGTACTATCATCTTTTTCTTTTCTTTGATAATTAGCGTTACCATATTTAACATTCAATCTATGTATATTATATTTCTTAGACCATTCTTTTAATAAGTCATTGCTCTTACCTTTACTTTCAAGCACATTTGATAAAGCAAACTTAACACTATTATGATTTAATTTATCAAGTAGATTTAATAAGTCTATTTCATCTTTTTCTTTCCATCCACCATTTTCATTATATGAAGCACAAGTTATTAGGTATGGAGGATCAATGTACACAAAATCATTTGTAATTAAGTTATTAATTTTTAATTTTCTGAAATCACTATGTATAAATTTTATATTTATATTCTTTAAACAATCTATGAATCTAATAAATTTTTGTTCTAAAGTAGGATTAAAACTACTTCGGTCTTTTCCAAAAGGCATATTATACTCACCTTTTGAATTGAATCTTATTTGATTATTAAAAGAATAACATATAAGAGTATAAAACATATCCCATGATTTATTGCCATTATTATACTCTTGTCTAATTTTTAAATATCCTTCTTTATTTGTTTTAGTTAATTGATATTTATCAACTAATTTATTAATTACATTTAACATTTCTTCAGATTTATTATGTACGCAATGGTCTAAGAATTGAATAACTTCTTTTTGAATATCTGTTCCATATATTTTATTTGCTTTTACATTAACTGCTACATTTGCTCCACCACAAAATAAATCAATAAATGTATCTATATCTTCAGGGAATAATGGTAGAATTTGAGGAAGTAATTTGTATTTTCCTCCGACGTAGTTAAGTGGAGATTTTATTAAATTTTCTTTATTAAATTGAATAATTATAACCTCCTTTTATATTAGTATTTCTTATACATAATAAATCTTAAATTTTATTTTACCTCTCATCCCATTCAACACTTAAATAACTTGATTCTACAAATGGTGCTACAACTGTATATCCAGTTAACCATTTTATAACTCTAACATCAGCAGTAGTTATTTTCTTATCTATGATAATTAAATTACCATTAATATTTGTGCAATCAGAATGAGGATGTGGACATGAATTATGTAGTAAACATTTATGTTTAGTTTTAAATTCAATTTGAAAATCAAATGGTATAATATGTTTTAATAATTCTTTATTTGTATGTTGTTTATTTTTATATTCCGTACATTTATTTTTCATTAAGCACTCAGTACAATTCATTTCATTTGGTCTATAGTAGTGTGCATTATAATCTCGTTCTAAATTATGACTATAACTAATTAAACAAGATGTTTTCTTAAATATTGGTACATTATATTTACTAGATGTTTCTTTAATTATTTGTTCACATTCATAAGATATTGGTTTTTTAATACTAAAATCATAATTGGGAAAAGGTTTTAAATCTATATTATTCTCTTTCCAGTATTCAACTAAATCAGGTGAGCCTTGCAAACCACTATACCCTATAGGTAAATTGTATTCTGAACATAATTTAAACACATTATCTATTGTTTCTTTATCATCATTTATTTGATACATAATTGGTCTAAATTCACATGAAAATTTTATTTTACTGTTTTTATTGCTTTCAATATACTTTAAATTATTTATGAAATTATTATGTCCTATATTATCTACCCAACTATTTTTTCCTATTGTACTTAATGCAATATGTATGTCTAAATTATAATTTAATTCTCCTAATTGATGTAAATTTCCTTTAGTAATTATTATTGCAGGTGCTTTATGATTTACTTGCTCAAGCAACTCTAAATATCTTTTTGTGTTTTCAATTTGAAGTAAAGGATCGCCATAGAATAGATTAATAACTACAGGTAAATTAATAAAATTTTTATTTATTTTTGATGGTAATACATCATAACTACATGGTTGCTTAGGTTTTGCTCTGCAATATTTACAATCAAAACATTTTTCAAGACTACTACCTAACCAATAAAAACTTTTTGATATGTGAATGTCTTTAATCAGATTCATTTTATTCTCCTTTAATTTACTTATTTCTTAATCTACACCATTTAGGACTAAGTATTACCTGTGATTTAGGTATGCCTCTTCCAAATGTTTGTGCAAATAAATTAAAATCTGGATTCATAATATCCATACAATGACCATACACACCAAATATTTTTTGTTCTAAATCACCATTTGACCAATCTGCCTTTTCAAAATACTCACATTTACTACATTTAAAAATTTTCATAATAATAAATTCCCTCCTTAAATCATGACAAAATTTCTCTTTGGAACAATATTAAGTGCTAGAAAGTCAATAAAATCAAGGGTTTATGAATTGGTGATTTTATGATTTCTTTTAATAATTATTTGTTTTTTTAATTAACAACCACAAATATTACAGTATCCTTCAACAAATACCTTAAAATTAAAATATAATTCACCTATTGATTCAGCTGAATCATTTAAACGCGGTCTACGCATATAAAGACAAGTACCATAATCTTTTAAATATCCATTATCGTCCATAAATTTAGTAAAAGCATCTAATAATTGTCTTAAATATCTACATTCGCCCTTCTTTATTTCTTCTGCATTTCCATCAAATATCCAAGCAGTTTCAATACCTAACATGTATAATTTAGATTTTCTATTATAAATTATATCAATATCATTCATTGTGAATAAATTAGAATCTTTTCCAGTTAAATCATCCCATGAAGTGATTCCCCAAATAAATTTTAGATGACCATTATTATATTCATCATCAGCATAATCTGAATAAAGTCTTTTATATTTTCTTAGTTCTAGGAAATATTGAATATTATAGAATATACGATATGATTTTATTTTTATATTGTTAATGTATTGCTTTATTTTGTTAATCATTTAATTCTCCTCTCTCAAACATCCCTTTATATTTATCCATATTTATTTTACTTTTATAATATATTTCATAATCATTCCATTCACATTCCATAATATCTCTGATAGGAGTTATTCTTTCTTGAAAATATTCACACTCATAACAATTATCATCTTTTCCATTTTTATAGTATTTTTGATTATATTCTCCAATAGCACCAAATGAACACCAAGTATTTTTTGATTCATTATTACAAATTCTATTAACAGGATGTTCACATTTAGGAAATCTTTCTTTATATGCTTGAATTTCTTGAGGTGAGTAGTAACCGTATTTTTTACATTTTTCGTGTGGTAGAATACCTAGTGAATAATCAATCCAATCTTGACCACGCATAAGATCGGAACGTACACCTTGACCAAATCTAGCATAAAACAATTCTTGACCAGAAAGTGGCATTTGGTTTATGAATTCTAATATTTCTTTTTCGTATTTATAATTTAATTGCATCATATTATCTTCTGAATATGATTTTATTATTTCCAGTTTCCACCAATTAGGATTTGTTAGGGATAGGCAATTGGAGCATAAATTTAGTTTAAATGAGAAATGTTTAAATTCACTACCATGATTAAGTTGTGGAATATGAATTGTGTGTAATTGTGGATATGATTGTAGGCAATTAAAACATGTAGAATCTGGATTTTCAATTGCAATGTGATGAGGATTGGTTGGATTGTTTATTTCAACTATTTCAGTTGATTCAGGCATATTTAATCTCCTTTTTTAATATATTTATATTGTATTAATTATTTAACTAATTGCAATCCTTCAAACATTTCTTCAGTTATATCTATATTTAATTTATATCTTTCATCCCATTGTTCTTCATTACTATTTAAAATATTATCTTTGTATTTAAACGAATTAATATAATCATATAAGCACCTGTCGCATAGTTCAAATCTCACATTTCGATTTTCTAATAAACTTCCATAATTTGGCGTACCTAAATCAATAGAATGCCATATAGGAGGAATATTTTCATCTGGTTTGTAGGATTTTGTTTTCCCACATTTATCACATATATATGTAATCATTGGATTGCAATCTTTTTCATGATCAATACACTCTTGTTCAGTTTGAAATTGAGCATCGCATTTTTCACAAATAAATAATGATTTCATAGTTATAATCTCCTTTTATATTAATATTTTATATTTGTATTATATTATTAAATTTAATTTTGGTTACTTCTAATTAATTCCTCTAATTCATTCAAACAGTTTAATTCTTTTACTAAGTTTGCAATTTTACAAACAACTTCTTCTTTTTTATTAGGAATTTCTTTAATACCATAACACTTATCTAGTAGAACATATTTACTTACTAATTGACAAACTTCATAGTAGTTGTCACTAGAAAAATATAGAAAACATTTTTCTTTAATACATTTAAATTCTTTTTCTTCCATTGGTTGTCCTTTCTATGTAGTTATTATACATTTATTTTTTTGTTCTGTCAATGACATTTTTCATTATTTTCTATTTTTATTTAATATTTAGCAGGGATTTTTAGTCCCCGCTAAGTTAGTTATTTATTTTACTAAAGTAGAACCAAAACCATCTTTGCCACGAATAGTTTCAGATAATTTATCAACAATTTTTAAATTATATTTTTTAACTTCTTGAAATACCATTTGAGCGATTCTATCACCTTGTTTAATATTGAATGGTTCAGTACCCATATTAATAAGAACAACTCCTACATCACCAACATAATCTTCGTCAATTGTGCCTGGAGAATTAACAATTGAGATGCCATGTTTTAATGCTAAACCAGAACGTGGTCTAATTTGTGCTTCTGTATTTGGTGGTAATTGGATATGTAATCCTGTTTTAATTAAAATTCTATCACCTGGATATAAATCAATACCTTCCTCAATAAAATCATGTGTTTCTTTTAGATTTTCCGGTAATGAATATTTCCATACTCTTAAATCCATACCGGAGGCACAGATTGATTCGTATTTGGGAAGAGTGATATTTTGATCGTCTATTACACAATTAATTTGTTTGTTTGTGTTGTTTATGTTTGTCATATGTATATTTAATCTCCTTTTTAATTTATAATTTTTTCTTATTAGCGGATCGGACAAACTCCTGATTCACATCCTTCATTGCCAATATCAAATTCAGTTTCAGTTTTTTCATATTTACTAATTAATGATGGTATAAATGGTTTCATGTTTTTTACCCTTTTATTATATTCTTTTTCCGTAATTGCTTCATATGGCATTAATTGGTAGAATGAATTTGACAAGGATAAAAAACTTACGGCAACAATATCATCCCAATTATTATATACCCATTCTTTTACTTCTTCCCATTCTTCATCACGAACAGTAACAGTAATTGAAGCATTATGATCTACATAATAAGTCATAAACATTTTATAATTTTCAAGTTGTTCAATTGCTGATACATCATATTTAGTTCTTCCACCAGATGATTTCATAGGAAATTCTATTACTTTTGTTGTGCAGTTTTCTATTGTTTGACCAACTTCAGGAAAAATAGGATAATTTAATTCTTCACATACTTTTACCAAAGGATCGTGAGAATTGATTCTTACTCTTCTAACAAACCATTCAGATTCAGAATAATGAACACCAGATGTAACTCCTGGTAATTGACTAAGTGTATTATGCGATTTTAAACCACCTTGATAATACCAATGTTCAGTATCAATCTCAATATCATATGTTTTTTGTTGTTTAATTTCACTTATTTCTACAACTTTATAAGGATTAGTAGAACGAATATTATGAGATTTTATAATAGGATTGTCTTGTGCCTTCACTGAAATTTGATTAATATAATTTATAACATCTTCATTAGAAAAACTTCTTGATAAATGTATTTTATAAACTGGATTTCTTCCAAAACTTTTTCTTTTTGAGTTAATACTAATTCCAAAAGAAATACCTACTGCTTCTCCTACTTCTTGCATATGTCTCATTAATGGTTCATTTATACTATCTATACAAAAAGAATTATTATAAAAACATCCATCATTATCTGCATATCCAACAATAAAATTAATTATATCATTTACCGATGATTGTCTTATTGCTTTTGGTATTATCCCCAATTTATAATTATATTCTTTATCTAAACAATTAAAATTCAACCATTTTATAATTTTTGTACTTCTAAAATCCTGAGTGTAAGAATCCCTATCTGTTGATTTTACTATATTAGTTTCTACACCAAATTGTTCTAACCATATTCTTTGTACTTTTTCATGAACATTAAGATGTTGACAATGAAATTTAATTCTATCATTTGTTGTAAATGAACCATTTGCCATATACGCTCCAATTAACCATGAAACATCTTCATTTATGTATTTTGGAGTTTTGTAGTCTCTTATATCACTTCTAAATTCATCAACAGTAACATCTATTAATTCATAATGCTTATTATTTTTATATTCTCCTAATTTATAATCAATAATATTTCCAATTTTAATGTTTTGTGCTTCAATCCATTCTCCATTAACAGACATAGGATGTGAATTAGTAATTTTTAATTCTCTGCCATTTTTTAATTTTATCTTTAAAATATCTTTAATATCATTTGAATAAGTTTTAGTTATTTTATAACCATTTTTAGTATATCCATCGATCTCTTTAAATCCATTTTCCATCTCTATGTTTTCATTAATTTCATCAAGTCTAAGTAAACCATTATCCAATGTTCTAATATGATCTAAAGTCCAACATCCTTCTGGTTTACAGGTAGTAATTAACAATGATTCTGTTAATCCCAATTCTTGTGAATATGTATTAATTTCTTCATGAGCCACTTGGCGTAATTTTTTCAATAATTCAATTTCTTCATTTTTAGACATTGATATTGCATTAACCATATCTTGCCAACCTGTTAATGAACAACCAGTAAGTTTGTCTCTTTGTTGTACTGTATCCCATTTTGGAAGTTCTAATTCTACACATGTCATTCTATATCCTGATCTCGCTGATAATCTTTGTGCTTTTAAAAGTTCTTCAATATTCAATTTACCATTTTCAACAAATGCAAAAACATTCACAGTAGTTAAATTGCATAATCCATTAGAATCAAGTAAAATTTCCGCACATGGGTTAACACCATTAAAATTTGGTCTACGTTTATTTCCTGCAATTTCATTAACAAAAGCTGGTTCACCAGAATATCTCATTTGTTCAATTTGCCAATGTATCTGTTCTCTAGAAGGTTTCTCTTTATAGTAAATAGAATTATTACTCATTTGTCTATGTGTCATTTCTGTATCTATTTCCCATTTACCATTGATTGTTTGTTTATAAAGATTGCTTTTTGCTTTAATACATTCCTCGTCATCTGAATTAATTAATGCTATTTCGCTAGTTCTCCGTACACCACCAATTACAACATTTTCACCAATAGCATTTAATATGTCCAAACAATTAATTGGTTTAAGTTTAATTCTTTCTTTATTTTGATTAATTCCTTCGTTTTTAATTATTTTACTTACTTTAGTAAACATTGATTTTAGACTCTCATATCCTGAAGCAGTGCCACCAAATGTTTTTAATCTTTCTCCTTTTGGTCTAACATGATCATAAATAAATATAATTGTTTCAATATCAGTAAAATCTTTATCCCATAAAATTTTTAGATAATAATCTAATGCCTGAACCCATCCACCTTTACTATCTCCTACTGTAATTTTAATCATATTATTATTTACAAATTGAATAGATGTATTATCTTCTCGTTTATCTTTTGATATTGATGTATATTCTTTATGTATAATTTCCACATTCGATTTTACTCTAGGCAATTTTAAAACATCGCTTTTCAAAATACGAAATCCAAATCCCGAACCAATCATTAAAAGATAAAAAGCATCTTTAAATACTTCAAAATTATCAACTACTGAAAATGAACAATTATAATTAGAAGTAGGAAATTTTTCTGATACCAATGTTCCACCTATATATAATGTTCTACCACTTAAAAATTGACGTAAATTATAAATATTATCATATAATTTTTCTGCTTCTTCTCTTGATGTTGGTACAAGACTACAATTATATTCAACTGCTCTTTTTACAGTTTCCCACCAATATTCTCTTCTTTGTTCTTCTGGCAACCATCTAGAATAAGTTCTATAATAAACAAAACTACCTAATTGATTCATAGGAGATGGTCTATGTTTATATTTACTTAAAAATTCTTCAGATAATAATCCATTATTTTTATTATTTCTTGTTTTATTTCTATTATTTCTATATAATATATATGTTTTTGCAACGTCTTTTCTGTCAGTATTCATAAGTAATTCTTCAACCATATCTTGTATTTGTTCTACTTGAATTACATCAATGTTTTGATTTTTAATTTGTTTAGCAATTAATTGACTTATTTCATTGTCTAATCCAATCTTTGTTTCTCTCATAGCATTTTCTATTGCATTAATAATTCTACTCTCATCAAAACTAACTATTGTTCCATTTCTTTTAACAACTTTCAATTTGAATAAAACCCTCCATTTATTTAAACTTTTCAGTTTAATTTATTAGATTATATTAACCCTAACTGGATGTAAACATACATCCTCTACACCATTGTTAAAAACATTTGGTGCTACTTTCTTAATAATTTGGTATGCTCCATTTAAGTCTGCATTAATTTTAATATTTTTATTGCTAATAAATAAACCACGATATTTACGTCTATTTTTATTATAATATTCCTTTATTGGTTTCTCATTATCTAAAAAAGATGTTCCAGAAGTATAACTTTCTTCAGATATAACAAATTCTATTCCTATATTCTGACATTTGTATTTTAATTGATTAATAAACATCTGATAAGGTATTTGTACAAAATTTTGATTTACTCTTTCAGATAATTTACTACTTTGTTTCCATTTCTTATTATAACCTACTACTAATAAATCAATGTTATTTTCAATACACCAATTCACTATGTATTTACTTGTTTTATGCATATAATCAATAATTTTATTAGTACGTTTTGAAGTTAGTTTTTCTAATCTCTTACTCCAATTCTTATTATGATTTTTCTTTAAATCTGATTGCATCTGTGCTTTCTTTTTATTGTAATATTGATTTATAGATTTAAGTGGTTTACCATTAATTATAAAAGGCATCACTCCTATATTATTAGATACTGTTGCAAGATTATTAACACCTATATCAATCCCTGCAATTCTTTGGTTATATTGATTTATTTCAGGTATGTTTATTTCATAGACTATTTCTAAAATATAATCAGCACCCTTGGGAATGAATCTAATCTGCATCAGTTTATGTTTAATATTTGTTTTAAACATTTTATTAAGAGATTTTAATGGTGTCCAACTAAATCTAATATATCCATCTAAAATTGTAAATTGAATATTAGTTATAATTACTGGGAATCTACCCTTTTCTTTATCTTTATATTTTGGCAATTTAGGTCTACCTAAATATTTGGTGGGATTATTACTCCAATCTTTAATTGCTACAAAAAATGATTGCCAATTTTGATTTAATACTACTAATGTTTGTTGTGCAGTTTGTGAACCATATTCTTTATAAGGTTTATGAGTTTTTAAAATCTTTTTTAAATCATAATAGCCTATATATTTTTTATTATTTATAAATTCCTGTCTTACATAATAATTAGCATAATTATATAAGTTTTTTGATTTAAAACTTAAACCATCTATTATTTCCCATGCAGGACTTTTATTTCTTATTCTATGTTTTTCCACTCTATTTACTTTAATAATCAATCCTCCTTTTATCATGATTTTCAGTTTTACAAACCCAATAAAATCAATGGTTTGTTGGCTATACTATTTTTAATTTTTTAAATATTTTTAACTTTTAACCTTACCCAAACTTTTATTCAGTTTATCTCCTTTCTTCACCTTGATAAACTCTCCATAATCATTACTTTTATTACAAATTATCTCCATTCTCATATTATAAAGTTGTTCAACATCAGGTTTTGCTAAATACCTATAACAATCATTAATTTTTACACAACTACTATTTAGACAAAGTGCAACATTAGGCAAATTATCACCACCTTTCATATATTTATTTTATTATTCTAACATTTATTCAACATTTTTACTTCCATAAAATATTCATAACCATTATCCTCGTCACAATCATCATTTTCATTCATATATTTTTGATATTTATCTGGTCTTGCCAGAAACCTAAGACAATTCTGTGCTTTCTTGCAATCATCATTTCTACACAAAGTTAAATTACACAAAATATCACCTCCTTTATTTAATACTTCTTAATTTATATTTATTTTAACATTTTGTAACTTACTTGTCAAGTATATTTATGAATTAATTATAAATATCTTCCATACAACCACAATGATAATTAATTTTTGTATTATTTTCTTGTCTATAATATTCAAATGCATATTCTTTATTATGTAATGTTGTTTGATTATTACATGATTTACACATTATACATACACCAGTTTTGTGATAAATAATTTCGATTTCATTAGAACCACAAGAGCATTTAATTTCTCCTAAAAGTGTATTATCTGTATTAATTGTGAACATCAGATTATTCTCCTTTCTTATCTTTTTATACTAACACTTCCACCTGCATCAATATCACCGCTAACACTTCCACATTTTATAGATCCACCAGCATCCACATTCCCTATTATATCTTTACAATTTAAAGAACTTCCAACATCAACATTTCCTTTAATATTACCATAAATAATTGCACTACCTTGACATTTTAAACTTGCTAAATCCCCTTCAAATTTAATATCTACAGTACCTTTTAAATTATCTACTATGAGATTACCATCTACTGAAATACTTTTACCACTAGTTTGTATTTTTGTTCCGTTGATTATAATTGTATTCATGTTAATTTACTCTCCTTTATTATATTTTATTTTTAATTAATTTCGCCATAAAAACAATCACAACAAGGCGAAATGCAGAAATACATACCCACATATGGGCATTTAAAATTTGAATAATAAGGACAATCTTCTGGCATAATTTGTATCCTCCTTTACAATCCTTGAATTTCAATCTCATTTTTCTTAAATAAATCGTTAACAGTATTACGATATGCAATTTTTCTTAAAATATTGAAGGTATCTATGAGATAAATATCATTGCGTTTATATATCTCTTTTCTCCTGCTAGAGCATTGTTTAATTGTAGTAATACCTTTAATTAATTCAAATTTATTTTTTAACCTTATTTTATAGTTTGAAAGATCGACAGTAATTAATCCTATACCTTTAGGTAATTTATCAACGGGTATAATCCCAACAGGTGCAATTATGTATGTGTATTCACATTGAGTACAAAAACCATTTAGAAAATCTGAATAACTTGCTTTCGCTTCAATGCCCATAACTTTATATTTATTTACGTTATTTTCTTTAAGATTTAATAGATTGCCTTTAATACCAACTACATCTATGATATTTTTAGTTACTGCTTTACCATTAAACCATTCATAATCTTTTAGATAATTAGAATTTTTAGGGAATTGTACTTCTGTTGCTATACAATTGTAACCTTTTGAGTATAGAATATATTTGGCAATTTGCTTAAGCTCGTAATGTTCTCTTGACTCATTTTTATTATAGTTTTCATTTAAAAGTATTACATATCACCTCACTTTATTTTTGTTTTTGTTTTATATATTAACATTCTTTATAAAATAATAATTTACAATTAGGACATTCATATTTTTCTATAAATTTATGTTTGTCATAATTGTAATATCCATAACATAAGCCATAAGAATTTTCATGTTTACAATCAGACTGAATTGCTATTGTAATTTGTTCTTTTATTTCTTGAATTTGTTTATTTATTTTATCTTTATCTTTATTTAATTCTTCTATTTTATACTCTCCATGTTCTTTTACACATTTTCCACATAGAAAACCTATTGAATAATCGTAATATATAGAATTAGTTGGTGAATTACATTCAGCACAATAATTAATAATAATCACCTCACTTTTTATTTTTAGGTTTTAAATACATCACCCAATAGTAACCTATTCCACAAATATGACATGCTTTATTTTTGTTTAAACATATATTACAATTTGCCATAATTTACTCCTTTAACATTCACACAAATTTAAATATTCTTGAATCATATCACCTGATTGTGAAGTGCAATAATGTCTTGTATTACATTCAGGGCATATATAATATTGGTAGAACAAACCTTCATTTTCGTCTAATTCTTGTTCTGTTAATTTAACTGTTGGTTCGCATATTAAACAATACATATTTATTTCTCCTTCATTTTATTCAATCAGATTCAACGCTCTATTCCAACATTTTTTACACTGTTTTAATTGTTCTTTAGAATCTATTCCCACATTTTCTATTTCACAATCTCCAGTAAAATCATCTAATCCAAACGCACTAGGACAATGACTTATTAAATAATTTCTATCATTTTCATCTCTTCTCAATGATTCTCTAATATTTATACATCCTTGAAGATGTTCTATATCACCTGTTTTAATATTATCACAATAGTCAAGTATTATTTCTTTACCTGTTTTCATATTATATTTTATCTCCTTCTTTACAATCATATATAGGATAATACTCTGCATTTAAACAATATATACATATATTACAAATATTCTTCTTTTTACAGTTATAACATAAGCAACCTTCGCATTCTAATGGAATATTCATTATTTATTACTCCTTTAATTAATTTTATAATCCAATATACCTTTATCCACTAATTTATCCATCTGCATATTATAATTTTCAATTACCTTATCTAAAAATTCAAAACTAATTTTAGCATTATAGAAAGGAGTATAAGGTTGACCAAAATTACTATCTAACACTAACACATTTTCAAAATCATCAAATTCCATTAAATCTGTTTTAATTTCTATGTGTAATTCTATGTCATCTATAAGGTTTGCAAAATAGTTTACCATTGGTTTTTTAAATTTCTCTTGCCAATCACTATTTTTAAATCCTACTTCAATTAATTTTTCTTTAGTAATATCAGATTTTAATTGATACCTTTTTATACTATTTAACATATTAAACTTCCTCCTACAAAAACTTAATAATATCCCTTAAAGCAAAATTTCTTTCTTCTCCCTTATCCATGTCAAACACATGTAAAAACCATTGATCTTCTGGATGAAATTCTGTACTACCAAACCAAATATCATAAGGTACTACTTTTCTTATACTTACTTTCCCTAACCAGTTTTTGTATTCGAATTGTAGTGTTGGAGCAAATTCTGTTGACATAATATTATCTCTCCTTTATTTTATTTTTGTTCGCAAATAACTTTTAATATTTTATAGTTATGTTTTAATTTGAATTCATCTTTATTAATACTTTGTAATATTGCAGTTTTAGCATCTTCGATATTTTTAAAGATTATTGCATTTCCAGGATAGGATTTACATAAAAATAAATCTTCATTAGCACAATTATAACTTACAAAATACATATTAATTATTCCTCCATTATTTTATGTTTAATTGTTTTAACTAATACGCCTTTTTTATAAACATCAATACCATCTGTTTTCCATATCTGAAAATCCATTTCCATTGCTTTCATGTATTCTAATTGTCCTTTATATAATATTGCTTTCCCATACCTATAAGGAGTGAAATATGAAACAATTTTATCTTTTGCAATTATAGTTTTTAAATATAATTTCTGCCAAGATTGTAGTTTAACATTTAAAAAATCTTCAACAAAGGCAACAGGATTATTTTGATATTTTTCTTTAAAATTTAATTTATCTTGACCTGTCATATAGATACCTCATTTTAATTTCATTATAAATCGTGTATTTGATCATAATATTGAAATTCACAAACCCTTATTTTACAAGTGTTTATAGACTTGCAATTTTCTTTTATATTGAATTTTTTATATGTCAACTCTATTATATAGTAATTTTTTCTTTTCATTATTTGTTAAACAATTTATACATAAATCAAAATTTTTATATGGTGCAGAATTACAAATTGACGGAAATTGTTTACCACAATCAGAACATGTATAAATTTCAATTTGTTCTTCCGTTTCTTGATTAAATTCTATTTCTTCGTCTGTCACATTAATATTATTTTTGCTACTACAATTATTTAGTAATTTTAATTTTTCTTCTAATACTTTAATTGCTAATTCATAAAATTGTTCCATTCTTATATTTTCATCAACAAAAGCAAATTCTTTAGAAGTTTTAAATTGTTCTATTGCTTCTTGAATTATTTTGATATTCATAATTTCTACTCCTTTTCTCATCACAAATAAAACAGTTTAAATTAATTATTATTTTGTTGTTTCATATTGTGGACATTGAAATTCTTTGGGACATTTTAATCCTAAATCACAATGACACTTTTCATCATTAATTAAACATTCAACTTGTTCTTCTGTGTAGTGTATGCAAATAATATTCATATTTTCTCCTTTCTCATAGTAAATAAAAGATTGGAATTAATATTCATTTTCGTCATATAGCCAATCTAAAAACCATTCTAATCTTTTATTTACAATACCGTTGACTTCACACAATTCTTCACCATTATTATATTCAGCGATCATTTCTCCATTTTTAACAAGTATTATTACTTCATCATCTTGTAGATATTGATCTTTTTCTTTTAAAATTTCATATAATCTTTCTCTCATGATTATTCTCCTTTACTCCAAACATTTTAATTAATTATTTTCTTGCTTGTAAATAACATTGATCAATATTTACTCCATAACCAGCAAAACATTTTGAACAAACAATGTAGTCATCTACTAGACGATAAAACTTTTCATTTCCACAGTCACAAATACATTCATTTCTTATATTTAAATCTTTATATGGAACTGTACAATATTTTCTTTTTTGATTCTCATTAAAAATGCTATCAATATATTGTTGTTTAGTTACCACTTGATTATTACTCCTTTCTTCATAAAATAAAAGATTTATTTTAATCTATCCAATGCTTCCGATGCAAACTTATACGCATATTGTTTATTAGTGCTTGGATTTTTCATTGCACCATTTTCGTTAATATCTATTCCTATTGTTGTAGTTTTCTTAAATATTTCTGCCAATCCTTCTTTTGTTTCTGAATCAATCCATCCCTTAATTAAACTTTGTTCGTCAGGATAATCTTGAAAATATATTATTGGCATAATTATTCTCCTTTGATAAATTTGTGACATATTTTTATTTGGAATTGATTTTTTATTCATCTTTTATATCAAGCAATATTTTACTCTCTAATCTTCCTGCTTTATAGCCTAAATTATACGCATTATTTACCATATCGATAATTTTAATTCTTTGTTCATCTGATAGTTTATTTTCTTCTATGAATATTTGTAGATCATAATTTAGTTCTTTCAATGTATATTCCATAAATTTCTCCTTTAAAAATATTATCTACTTTCTAATTCATTATCTAAACATATAATATTTTTCATATTTATATCATCTACACTAAATATTTCACCATTAAATGCTAAATACTTATATCCTGTTCTTTCTGCCCATTCTCTACATTGATTGTAATTCATAGGCCACATTTTTTGACTATTAAATACATCTTTCCAAGTTAAATTTAATTTATTATTCATGATTTTATCTCCTTTAATTCCCAGAATATTTTATATTAATTAAGGTTATAATTTCTATTAGAGGAGTTGGTGGAGAAGCAATAATATATGGTATATAATAATCCTTCGGAGAGAATTTTATTAATTATATGTTATTACCAATTCCTTTAATATCATTACTCCTTTACACATAAACATAAATATTTTTATCAATTATATTACACCTAATAACTTCATATTTAATTCCATCTACTTCTATAATACTTTTATTATCAATTTTATAAATTAAGAATATATAGAATGCATCATTATTATTACGTACATCCAATGTAAGTTTTTTAATTAAAAATTTATCTGTATCTCTTTCAATTGAAATATTATATAAATATTGTAATGATTCATCTGTATCAATAACATTGAAAAGTTTAAAATTAGACATACTATTATATCTCCTTTATTTGAATCTCTTTTTCATTTCACTACCAACTAATTCAGATACAATAACTTTCAATCCATTCTTAATCTCCGTATCAGATTTAATATCAAATTGCTCTTTAACTTCTTTATATTGTTTTGTTTTTATATATTTTTTATTTAAATCATCAACTAAACTATCTTTAACTTCTTCTTTAAAGTCTGTATCCATAATATCTAACATCATTATTTTTACTTCATTTATTAATTTTTCTCTAAAAGTTTTACCTGATTTTTCATACCTATTATTCATTACCTCGTTAATCATTTGTCTTGCTGCGGATTCTACTATTTTATCTTCTATTGTTGATGGATTATCATAATCAGATAATTCTACTGTGAAAGTTAGTTTCATTGGTATTTATTCTCCTTTATTGATTTTCTATTTCATTTTCATACTTTAACAAAATACAATTTAATTCATTGCTTAAATAAATACGATCATACCATTCTAAGTTATCAAGTAAATATTTTATTCTTAAATTTAATATATCTATATTAATAACTGCTTCAACGTATTCTGTACAAGTTATTTTTGTTTCCCATTTTTTATATGACATTATATTCTCCTTTCTACAATTTATCATAACTCTTATCTCTTTCCTTAATTATCTTATACAAATAATCAGGATTATTAATTGTATCCATAATCATTTTTTCTGTGATTTCAATTTCATTATCACATTCGGGGGCAATAATCATAAACATAATTTAATTCTTGTTGTAGTTTATTATATTCTTCCCATTCACCATCCGACAATTCTTTAATCTTAGATAATTCAAACGATCTAAGATACTTATTTATTTTTTCTTCATCTATAATAATATAATCACAGCATATATAAAATTTATAATATTTCTTTAATATTTCTTTTGATACTAAGAATTCTAATATCTCATTAATAATTTTGTCTGACCAATTTTTTGACATTTCACGTAATTTATGAGTATATTTATGTAGATAAGAATGAAGTCTCCATTCTACTAGGAAGTTATCTAATTTAATCTTATCTTCTTCTGATATACAGTTTAATTCTTTAATTTCAGGATAATGATGCACACCTAATAATTCAGGATATTCTTGTAGTTTCTTTTCTTCTATAATATCATTGATTTCTGATGTTAAATATCTAAATGAAAAACAAGAGGGTAATTCATTTTTAAATTGAGTTAATTCTTCTCTTGTGAATTGTTTAAATTCATTTATATTGATTTCTTTTAAGTATGTATCAAATTCAGTGTATTTATTAATTATTGTTTGTAGATAATTATTCATATTATTCTCCTTTATTTTTTTGTTTTTTCTTAACTTTTTTAATTTCTAAGGCTAGTTTACTATTATTTTCATCTTTGCCTTTTTCTTTCTTATCCTTACTTAATTTCTTATCACACTGTTTAATATTGCCACAACAACCAACAATCCCTTTCACGGTTTTATCTTTGCATGTACTTCTTGGAAACTCTATGTACATTTTTTCAAATCCTTCTGGATACCATTCTTTTTTAATAATTTCAGTGATTAAATTTGGACAATTGTTTTGATTAGGTGATTCTGTGAAATCTGTAATATTTTCTATATTATCATCTTCATTGTTTTCTTCAATATTATCTTCTTCTGTATTATGTATGATTTATACCTTCTTTCTTTTATATTTTCTCAGTAATTATATAACCTTTTCCATTGCATTTTTCACAAGTATAATATGATATTGAGCATCCACCATAACCACTATTATCTGAAATTTCACCAGTACCATAGCATTTTTTACAATTTGAAATTGATATGTTTAATGTATCTTCTATATTACTAAGTTTTGTATTTTCTTCTAATTCTTCTTTAAATAAAACTGTCATTTTCTCTTTAATTAATTTTTTATTATTTATTATATTATCTATTTGTTTAGTTAGGATGTTATTCAATGTAAATTAACCTCCTTTAATTATTATTTTTAATCAGGCAACAAATCAAGAAATTCTCTAACTGATAAAGCACATACTTTAGTTTTATCTTCGTCCCAATACGTATATAATATTCCATCTCTGGATTGAACATATTCTTTTGCTTCTTCAGATTTTAACATATTTAAATATTCCATACATACTGCCAAGGTTGATGAATTATATATCCATCCATCACCTAATACATCTTTAGTAGTATTATTTTTGTAACAAAATTTTTTAATTTGAATTTCACAAAATTGTTTCTTAGTTATCATAATTTTTAATCTCCATCCATTTCAATATAGTTATATTATTAATCATAAATTATATCTCCTTTTGTTTAATCTGCACACCTATCACATTTACCTGATTCAGTATAATCAGCAAATAATACTCCGCATACAGGACAATGCTCTAAACATTCATCGCAAAACACATCATTATATTGCTCGTATTTATTATGAGGTTTTAATTCTGATAATTTTAAAAGTTTGCCACAATCGGCACATTGTTTGTATTCATCCATAATATATTCTCCTTTTTATTTTTATTCTTTAATTAATTCATATTTTGCATTTATATTACTATATGTTAAAGGAACAACTTCATCAATTATACCATTTTCATCACAATACCATATAAATCCAGCATGTTTAGTTATATACCAATATTGATTTATTGCATAATTTGCCTTAAATATTTGATTTTCTTTAATTATATTGATTACTTCACTTAGACTGATAGAGTAATTCATATTTTTATTCTCCCATCTTTCCAATATATTTTCCATATTCCCATAATTCAGTAGGTGAATATCTATTTGCAAGTCAAATACCCAATTTTTATATTTTTTACTATAGTTATCAATATCTTTAGCATTAATCCAAATAGTGTGCCATTTTATGAATAATTTTAATGGAACGTTTACTAAACGGAGAGTTTGAATTAGATTATTATTACTTTCTGTACTAATTAAATGTACAAGATTACTTTTAATAATGTTAATAATTCTATCGTCTTTATATAAGGTAGGATCGAAATCTAATTCAAACATGAGAGTTTCACCAAATTTAAGTAATGTGTAGAGGAAATTATTTTCTTCTATGATACGTACTTCAATTTTATCAAATCTAAGTGATTGTTTTCTGATGCTGTCATATTGTTGATATAGATATTGAGAAGTAGTGTACCATCTTTTATACATTCAAAGAGGCATCCAGTTTGATTTTTCATGTTATTTTCCGGTGAATAGGGTGTAGGGTTGACCTATTTCTAATTTTTGCATATGTGGAATACCTTCTTTCTGAGTTTTGTTTTTATGGTTATGTTTGTTTTTATTATACCCTATTTTGTGAAGTTATGTTGTTAGAATATTTATGACGAAATCGAGGTTCGGAACACATTTAAATATTTCTATTTAAATTTTCCTATTCAATTACAATAGGCTACCAGTCATTAACTAGGTTCTGTCCCTGAACATCTACTACTCATACTTAATAAATTATATTAAGTAATTTGTAGATACTTTAAACTTTTATACTTATTAATATTATATTGTGAATTATCGTTAAGTATATTAATTGCTCCATTTACATCCCTATGCATTACGTATCCACAATCACATTTATAATTTCTTCCCTTTGGACTATTTAATTTATTACAAACAGGACATTTTTTAGATGTATAATACTCTTTAACCTTAACTAATTGAATACCACATCTTGTTAATTTATTTGTAAGTTCTCTCATTATTTGTCCATAATTCCATTCATTTAATTTTTGATGTATTTTTTTACTACCACGATGTTCTTTTTTAGTATTTCTAGTGCAACTATCTAAGTCACCATAATAAACTTTACTAATATTATTTTTAATACAATAATCTAAGTAATATTTTGTAATCTTATGTACATAATTTTTAATTTTATTATTTGTTTTATACATTAACTTCTTTATTGCTCTGCTATATTTTTTATACTGCCTACTACCCTTAATACATTTACTTCTTCGACTTTTTAATTTACCCATATGTTTATTTCTTAATTGTTTTGTTTCTCTAATTTTTCTACCAGTAATTATAATTGCATTTTGGTTATTGTCTATACTTGTAATACTATGTATCTCTCCAAGGTCAATACTTGCTTCATTATTGGATTGAATTAAAATATTATCATTTTCTTGTTTAGTTTTAATATAAAGATATAATTTATTATGATAAATCAATTCAATCTCTACAATATTATCTGGAATATTTTTTAAGTGACATTTCATGGGTTTTTGTTTTGTATGACCTGGTAATAATGGTTTAGCTAAAGTTAAATATCCCTTATCTTTATATATTCTTATATTTTGATAAGTCCATCCTGTGTTATAAAATTTCTTTTCCTTATATGGTAATTTTACTTTACTACTATTTTCATGTTTTGCTTTAATGGAACGAAACATTGCGTCTCTAGCAGTAATGTACTTAAATATAACCATATTGATACTATTTGCCAATATATGTGGTACTGTCTTCTTCATCATAAATTGTAATTCTGATCGTGTAAGTGATTTATTATTTTCTTCTCTGCTCTTTTGATCTGCTTTCACACAGTTATTCCAAATTATAGCTGAATATTTATTACACTGCATTAGATAATTATAATCTGACTTATTACAATTGACTGGTACAATTATTGTTTTATAAATTAATATAATTTTCACCTCCTTTTTATTTATTATTTTGGGAAGAGATTGTTGTGTTGAAAATTTATTATGGATTTTATCTCTTCCCTTGGTTATTATTATAATTGTTTAAGGCTTGGATGTCAATATTTATTTTTATATTCTGTTAAATATTTAATATATTATCCCAACCATTTTCTTTATCGTAAATTTCAAACATTTCACTTAAAAATGTATTTCTTGGTTTATTATTTTCATCATCTAAACATGCTTTAAATGCTCTTGGTTCACTTATTAACATACATCTTTTTCTTGCCCTAGTAATAGCAGTATATAATATTTTTCTATTTAACATTATATAACTACTCATATCAAAAACACAAATAATTGAATGGTATTGACTTCCTTGGGCAGAATGTACAGAAATAGCATAACTTAATTCCATTTGATCTAATTCATTATTAGAATATATTATTGGTTTTTGACCATTTTCTAAATTAAATGTAACAGTAAAATAATCTTTTTGGATATCAGTGATATAACCTTCATCACCATTAAATACATTTTTATCATAATTATTTTTCTTTTGCATTACTTTTGCACCAAGTTTAAAAATACATTTTTCTCCATCTTTCCATCTTATCATTTGCAATACATCATTCGGTATCAATTTGTCTTGAATTATTTTATTAATTTCTACAGCACTATTAATACATTTTCTTCTTCTTGGAGTAATTATAACTGTTTCATCTAATCCAATATCTTTAACAGATTTTAAATAAGATTTAATAGCTAAATCTCTCATTTTTTCTTTATCTGTATCAAATATATAAAACATATCTTTTAGTTCACCATGAACAATTTTTCTTTCTAATTTATCAATTGGATTAACACCAATTCTAATTTTATTAGCATCCATTAAAATTCCACTTTTTTCACCTTGACGATGTACTTTATTAAATTTATTTATACATAATTTACTTTTTAATAAATCTCTTGTAAAATCTCCTGAACCAATAGGTGGCAATTGTGCAAAATCAAATATTATAATAAGTTTACTATGAGGTTTAATAGCATTTATATAATTATTTATAAGTGATTTATTTACCATTGAACCTTCATCAAGTACGTTATTATGATACCTCATAGGAAAATCTTTTTTATAAGCAAATCCTGAATTACCAAATCCCAACATACGATGCATAGTCATAGCATCTTGACCAGATACCTCTTTCATTCTTTTTGCTGCTTTTGCTGATAATGCACATTGACCAATTCTTATAATTGTAGTGTCATCTATAGCAGATAAACCATTGTATTTTCCTTGTGTCAAACTTCCAAACAAATCTAATTCATCTTCTTTCATTTTATCTTCTTCATGTATTTGATTATATTCACTTTTAATAAATTTTTCTTTTATTTTTGCTTTTGTAAATAAATCAAATATACCTTTGACAGCACTAGTCTTTCCAGATCCGGCTGGAGCTGTCACAATAATAACATTATTTTCATTAATACTTTTAATTGCCTTTTTTTGTTCTTCAGTAAAACTAAAACCTAATTCTTTTTCCGTTTCTAATATTGATTTGTCCATTTCTTCTTCTGTAAATGGTTCAATCATACTTTCTAAACTATCCAACCAATATAATTGTTCAACTATATTTTTTGCTTTATTGTAATAATTTAATAATCCGACTTTATCATTATCAATATATAGCAATTCAGGTTCTTTTATTTCCTTTTCAATAAATTCCTTATAGATATCGATACATTCTCTTAAATCTTTTCTAATATATCCAATTAAATCTCGCTTACTAATCCAAGTATGACCTTCTGAATTAGCAATTTCCTTTAATTTATAAAATAAGAATGCTTTAACTCTTTGTAAACTTACTCTTAAATCAGGTGCTAATTTCAAGGCCAATATATCAACTTTTGTAAATCCTAAACCATGCACTGAAGTTAATATATAAGGATTTTCGATTATTTTTTGTTTTAAAAGAGAAGGATTATTTTCATAACCTATCATCTTTTTTATTGTATTAAAAGTTACTCCAAGTGGTCTAAGTAATACTAAAACGTCTTGAATTATATAATTATCTAATATTTTATCTTTAATTTTTTCAAATGTGATATTTCCTATACCATTTATTTTAGTTATATCAATATAATTACCTGTCATAATATCTTCAACTATATTAGGATAAACTGATAATAAAGAATCGGCTTGTTTTTGTGTACATAATACTTCTAAAAACTTTTTTTGTTGATCTAAAGTTTTAGGTTGCTCGTTAATAATACTTTCAACATTATAATCATATTTTTTATATTTTTTATTATATTTTAATTTTGCTTTTACCTTATATTCAGTTTCACAATATAGTTCTTGCATATTACCATTTAAGCAACCTACATATTTATTTTTATCCTTATAAACATATGGTATAGTATATGGTAATTCTTCATCACAAGTAAATTCATATACACCAAAATTATTATTTTGATTATAATATAAAGGAAATGTAATTGTAGCGATAAATTCATATAATTTATCCATATCTATTTTTTCTTTGGTTTTCTTTAAATCTAATATTAATTCCTCCATTAACTAATCCCCTTTTGCAATTTCCATTGTTCTAAAGTTTTTAATTCTTTTAATATTACTTTACTTTCACTTTTTTTACCTAATATAACCACCACTTTACCTCTAGTTAACATGTTTACATAATCTTTAAATTGAGTATGCCAACATATAACTTCTATTAAATCTCCATTTTGATAAATATCTAAAAATGCAAATTGTTTTTTATTTTTATCTGTTTTCTTTTGGACACTAGCAATAACACCTATTAATACAATTTCATTACCTTCTTCAACTGATTCAAAATTTCTAATATGTTTACTATATTTTTCTAATGGATTAAAAGTAATAAACATTGACATGGTATCATATTCCCACATCTCATAATTACTCATATATTTTTCTTTTAATTCTGAAACATGTTTTTCATGTTTAACTATTTGTTCTTCGTCAAATAATATCTTACGTTTTGCATTATAATATTTTAATCTATCTTCTTTATTTTTTGCTTCTATGCCCCATTGTTCTTTAAGTTTTTTAATAGTTGGTAATGAAGTAGTAACTGGAGAATATTCTTTTTTCTCAAATAGAGATTCTATAAAATTTAAAAGATATTGTTCTCTATTTTTAATACCAAATGCTCCCGCTTTAATAAGCGAAACAACTGAAGGTTTATCTGGTTTTAATCTCTTATAAAAATCTGTAAAATTTTTAAATGGTTCTTTATTTCTTTCTTCTAATAATTTATTAACAAATACTTCGCCACAATCTTTTAAATTTTTTAAACCAAAAAGTATAGAACCATCATTTACTGTAAAATTTTTTTCTGATTTATTAATATTAGGTGTTTTAATTTTAATTCCCATTCGTTGTGCTTCAGCAATATATTTACTGGTTAATTGATTATCATTATTATAAGCATTTAATAAAGAAGTCATAAATTCAACAGGATAATATACTTTTAAATACATAGTAATATATGCAATAATTGCATAACTTGCGGAATGCGATTTGTTAAAAGCGTATGATCCAAATTTTACCATCTGTTCCCATATGATATCTACTTCTTTTTGTTTCCATCCCTTTTTAAGCAATCCTTCTTTTAAGAAAACTTCTTGTTGTTTCATTAGATCAATTTTCTTTTTACCGCAAGCTCGACGTAAATCATCTATAGAAGGTACATTAGCCATTTTACCAACAGCCATCATTTGTTCTTGATATACAAGTTGCCCATATGTAACTTTAAGTATATCACTAAGACTATCGTTTATATATTTAATATCTTCTGGATGTTGTTTATTATGGCAAAAAGCATCAATATAATCCATAGCTCCTGGTCTAAATAAAGCATTAGCAGCGATTAAATCTTCAATACAGTCTACTTGCATCTTAGATAATACTTCTCTCATCCCATAAGAACTAAATTGAAATATACCTGATGTATTTCCTAGTCTGAATTGTTCGTAAACTTTGTCATCATTAAAATCTAGTCTTGCAGTTTCAATGAATTTTGCATCCTTATTAATTAATTTCAAAGTTTCATAAATTGTTGTATTAGTTTTTAATCCAAGAAAATCAAATTTAATAAACCCTAAATCTTCAACATAGTGCATATCATACATACATACATTTTCACCATCTATCACTGCCATTCCCATTTCTTCTTCAAGAATCATATTTGATATAATTTTGCCTGAAGGATGACTACCAAAACTTTTAGGGATTCCTTGAAGTTTTGCTCCAAATTCAAACATTTCTTTGATTTGAAATTTACTATATTTTTCAATCCACTTTAGATGTTTTTCTTCTTCTATATATTCTGATAATTTTGTATCATCTGATAATGTCTTAGAAATCTCATTGGTTACAAAAAATGGTATTTCTAGAGATTTACCAACATCTTTAATTGCTGTTTTTGCTTTCATATAAGAATAAAGTCCAATATTACAAACTTTACTATTACCATACTTTTTTATACAATAATCAACTATATCCTGTCTAACTAAATGACTAAAATCTATGTCAATATCCGGAATATGAGTATCGTTAGGATCTGGATTAAGAAATCTCTCAAATAACAAATCATAATCTAATGGATCAATATCATGAATCATCATAAAATATGCTACTAATGATCCTCCTGCAGATCCCCTACCTTTAGGTGGTAAATATCCTTGTTCTTTATTATATCTCAAAAAATCATCTACAATTGCAAAGTAATCTAAGTAACCTTTAGTATCAATAACATCTAATTCATATTTAATTCTTTCTTTAGCTTCCTGTTGTCTTTTTTGTGATTTTAAATAATACTCTCTTTCTTGCCAACCTTCATTTATCCTTGACTCAATAAATTGTCTAATATCTTTATACTGTAGTGGAATATTAATTTCTGGAAATTTTATATTGTAAAAATCTATTTCAACATTACACATATTCGCTATTAAATTACTATTATTTATACCTTCATAAATAGTCTCTTCTGGTAAGTAAGACATTTTTTTATAAATATCATCTACAGTTTGTATATAACAATCTTTATATGCTTCGCCAATTTCATCAGGAGTCTTTTTACTATTCATTACTATAGATTTAAATCTACTATGTAATTCCAAATCTTCTTCATTAAGCATATGAGAATCACATGTAATAACAATAGGAGTATTAGTTATTTTTGAAACTTCTATCAATTCCTTATTACAAACAATTTGGTCTTCAGTATCATGACTTTGAAGTTCGATATAAAAATTTTTAAAAACAGATTTCATTTGTTTGACAAATTCTATTTTTTCATCCTTACCTATTTTATTAATTCTTCCATTTAAACAAGCTGTACTAATAATCAAATCATCTGCAAATGGTTCTAACCAATTAATCTCAATACGTGGTTTATAGTAAAAATTTTCTTCTTGTGTAGACCTTTTTACTATTTTGTTAAGTTCCTTCATCCCATTATTATTTTTACAGAGTATAAGTAAATGATAATATCTATTATCTTTATCTTTATTTAAAACATCAGATGTTTCATATGCTTCTATACCATAAATAGGTTTAATATTATTTTTCTTTGCTTGTAAAAAGAATTCTGCCATACCTCCAAGAAATCCGTGATCAGTAAGAGCAATACTTTTCATTCCTTTATTGATTGCATTTTCAATAATTTCTGTAGGACTTGGTAGACCATCAAGGAGAGAATAGTAACTATGAGTATGTAATTCAGTTCTATATTCTGGTTTACTCAAACAATCACTTCCTTATAATATTTTATTAATTATTTATAAATCAATTATTTCCCATTTCTCAACCATTATCTGCCCAGTTAATTTACCATTATACTCATTAATACTTGCTCTACCAATAATATTTAATATTACTTCATCTTTCCAATCAACCATATTACTATAAATTTCTTCATTACTTTTAAATTTAATAAAATCAACTTCGTCAGTTTCTATTTTTATAGTATTCTTTTTCTCACCTAGTAATTTAATGTTTTGTGTACTTACTTTTATATTTTCAATATATATTAATGGTTCTTGTATATTAGTGCTATATATGTATTTTAAATCTGTGATATCTTTAATAAATTCAAATGAAATTTTTTCAAACGGTATTTTAAAATCAACTTCATATATTTTTTCAAAATTTTCATTTATAAAATATTCATTTAATTTATCATTAATATTTTTTAAATATTTTTCTTTTATCTGTATCCCTGCTGCATCTTGGTGTCCAGAAACAAATACAAATAATCCTGTATTTTGAAGTTTTTCTTTAAAATCTCCTGTATTTGCTCTCATACTACCTTTTACTTCATTTTTTTCATTAATAGAGTATACAATTGATGGTTTATTATATTTGCCCAATAAAGCATTTGCCAATAAACCCGACATTCCTTCAGATTCTTCTTTATCAACTTTTACACATATAATTTTATTATTTAAATCTATTTGACTTTCTATCGGTTTAATTAATTTATCAGATAATCTTTTTCTTTTACCATTATAACTTGCACACATTCTGGCACAATTTTGATATATAGTTTCTTCAATTTCTTCACCTTTTCGAGAACCCCTAGTAGGTTTATATATAAAAATTTTATCTGTATCAATATTAGCAAATGATTTAAACATTAAATCCTTATCTTCAATTGTACCTAATCTATATACTGAATTAATTAATGGTGCTATATAAAATGCTATAGCAATTGGATTAATTTCTCCTTTAAGAGAAAATTCTTGTATTTCTATTAATGCCTTTAATGCAGGACTTTTTATATTACTTAAACCTTTTCTTATGTAATATTGTACTTCTAAATCTCTCGTATTCATATAATCCGCTATAAGTCCAACTGCTACTAAATCCAAATAATTGTCTGCCTTATCTTCCCATAATTCTTCATCCAATGCTTTACAAAATTTATAAATCATACCAACCCCTGACAAGTTAGTTGATATTTTAGATAATTGATTATTAATCACAATAGCATTAGCACTATAATCTTTTACACTATGATGATCAATAATTATAATATCAATTCCCATATCTTTTACTATTTTATGTTCTTTGAATTGTTCACTTGAAGCATCTGGAAGTATTAAAAGTTGTATTTGTGGTAATATATCTTGTAAATCATCTAACATAATACCATGTGTTTTTTTAGTATGGTTTTTAAAAAATAATTTTGCATTTGGATATATTTCTTTTATATAGTTATAAAGTAAACTTGATGATGTGATGCCATCTACGTCTGTATCAGGAATAATTAATATATTTGATTCATTTTCTAAATGTTTCAATAAACACTTTATAGCAATATCCATATTTTTAAAGACATACGGATTAGTAATAACGCTTTCATTTATATTTAGAAAACTATCAATGTCTTTAATACCTCTATTTTTTAATATCTCATAAATTAAATTACTAGCATTATAATTATTTTCACCTATTATTTTAAATTTCATTTATTTTATATTTACTCCTTTCAAAATACGTCTATTTTCGTATAATATTTTATATTTTTCAAAATTGTCAGTAGGTGATTCTTTTTCTTTTAATATTCCATCTTCATCAAATAAACAATATACTATTTGATTATCTAAAAACTTTGCACATTCTTTATCATAAAATTTTTTATTAAACTTACCATTCTCATTAAACATTACATCCTTATCATAAGCTAAAACAATATCTACACCTAAATGAGTAAGTTTTTTTGCTTGATATTTTGATATTGTATGTGAACCAATAGCAACAGCATTTTTAATTCCATATGACCATAATTGCATGGGCATTTTTTCTGATTCACCTACAATAACGTAACCTGCCCTTTTAATATATGGCATAGTTTTATTTAATCCATATAATATTTTAGATTTAGCACATGGTATAAGATAAAAATATTTACTTTCCCATTCTTCTAATTCACAAGATTTTTTATATAATCTTGATTTTACACCTATAAGAATATCTAATTCATCTCTTATAGGGATAGTGATTGAATGAGTTTCTAAATCATATCCTAAACCAAAATCAATTTGTGTTTGTATATCTATATTATCTTGTAAAAATAATTTGTTTGAATAGTTTCCATAATATTTTAAAATATTTTCATCTATTGGTTTTAAATAAATTACTTCATCTTGTTCTTTTTTATCGTTACCATGTTTTTCATTATAAATATAATCTAAAAATTTTATCATTTCTGTTTTAGATTTTGGTTCTTCGTAATAATTATAATTACAAATATCACATATCCATTTAATTGATTGAGTAAAATATAAACCTTTAATAAAAGTAACAAGAGATATTATATTTGTATAACCATATTTATCTGATATATCTCTTGTATAGGCATTTATCCATAAATTATCTTTATAAATGACAACACTTTTAATATTGTCTCCATCTGGAAACCCACAAGTATAATACTCTCCTTTATCGTTAATATGGTGCATATCTAAGTTTTCAAGTATTTTTCTAATATCATTATGTTTTATAATTTTACTAAATAATTCTTTTACTTCCATAGATTATGCCCCAATTCTCTGTTTTGGTTTAGAATCGCTATTTTTATTACCTTTTTTTATAAGTAATCCAACTTCAATCCATGTATTTTTATCTAAATCTACTTCACATACAGTAACTTTACCTTTCCCACCAGTTCTACTTTTTGCAAATCTGTGTCCATAATATGTTTTATTAATATCAAGTGGTATTTCTCCACCCCAATCGTCAATAATAGAATATTTATCATAATCATCCCGAAATAGTCTTTTACCTAAAACTAAATAATCAAGAACATGAAATACTTGTTTACTATTGGCTAAATTCATACTATTAAGGTCAAATACTTCAAGATAAACTGAATCATCTGTTAGTTGGAAATTAGCATAAATACCGATATTTAATTCTTTAGCAAGTTCTTCAAGTCTTGTTGCAGTTTGTTTAATAGTTCCCCAATCATCAGTTCTGTAACCTTTTAAGGTATCATACATTACATATCCAACATTTTTAGAAAGAACATGTTTTCGTATTTCCATTTCTAAATCATCATCAGCATATTCTCTCATTTCTTTAAAATATATTTTAGTATTTTCTTCTATCCATTCAGCAATTTGGAGAGTATTTCTATATTCTGTCGATTCATTAAATAGTTTTTCTTCATATTCTTCATCTGTTAAAACAGGATTTTCGTGTTTATCTAATTCTCTAATTATAAAATTTCCGGTGTCATTTCTATATCTTCCAAGAACAATTTCTTCTTCTGTTTTACTTAAATCAAAATCAAAGTTTTTTTTATGTATTGGGTCATTTATAACAGTTACAATTTTACAAGCTTCAATGTCTTCTTCTGACATTTCGTTAGTCATTATTAATACAGATTTTTTTTCAACCAATGATATATGTGTAGCAAGTGCAACCATTTTTCTTGACTTACCTTCATTTGATAGCATTCCTTCTACTATTAATTTTTTCTTTCTAAATCCTCTAAAAAATATGTTCCAATAATTCCAAGGAAAAGTAATACCAAAACTTGGTTTTTTAATCCATTCTTTAATTCTATTTTTAGATTTTTTACCTAATAAAATACTATCTTCTCCACCACTAATGACTGTATTTATCTTATCCGCTTTAGATTTTATCATTTTATAAATATCAGTGGCAGTAAATAAATCAAATTTCTTATGTTCCAATATTTTTTGTATTGGATATCCATTTCGTTCATATTCCCTAATAAGAGAATACTTTTTAACTATATTAAAATAGTTTTTAAAATCATCTATATTTGAAAGTTCCATCATTTTTTCAATTGTTTTATAACCACCATATTCTTTATACTGATTATTTCTTTTTTTATCCTGTGACATAAAAATATTTATATTATTTTCATTAAAATCTTGTGAAAATGTTTGATACATAATTTCAAAACTATTATAAAAAAATTGACAAGAACTATCATAAAAATCATATTTAGGACGCATTACATGTCCATATTCAACATAAATATCAGGATTTTTATACATACTTCCTACTAAAAGTGTTTCATTAGCAATATTGTGATTCTTAATTTCTATTAATATTGTAACACCTACTCTCATTTATAAACATTTTTAAAATACTTCATCTAGTATTTCTGCTATATTTATTTCTTTATTATTATTTTGATTTTGATTTTTTTTGATACTAGTTATATTATTAATACATATATCTTTTTTAGATTTTATCTCTTCTTGTAATTTTATTTTTTCAACATTTTCGGTTTTTTGTTTTTGTTTCCATTTTATATATTCATCATAATTATTTAAGATAATGGCTAAATCATAATGTATTCTATTAGTTAAACTTATATTTTTACCATTTCTTTCGTTATTACTGTTTACTTTATTAAGATAAGACTTCATTTTTTTATATATTTGTAATAAATCATAACAAGATATTGGTACAATTAATTTATCACTATATGTTCCATTATTAATCTTTGTTAATTTTTGAAAAAATAAATTAGAAAAAGTTGATACATTATAATAATCATAAAGCCAATAAATAAGTCTATCTTTATTAATTGAATCTTTTACTGATTTTATTGTTTTGGTTTTTAATACCATTTCATTTGCTATATTAATAATCTGTTCTTGGGATAAATTATATTCATTATTTTTAATTTTATAATCAATAAAACAATCATAATGATAATATTTATTATTATAGTAAATAAATTTATCTCTACCAATTTTTATACTTTTAATTCCTTTACTATCACAATATGTACATTTTCTTAAAATATCCTTCATTTTATCACCTATTAGAATAAAAATTTATTAATAGGTAAGTATATACTTACCTATTAATTTTAATATTACATTAGTTTTTAGTCATTACTTCGTATATTTTTTGAAGTGTTTCAATAGATAAATCAGATGTAAATTTGATTGGTAAACCTTCATTTTCAAGTAAAGGTTTCATTGATTTACGTTTTGCTGGAGGCATATTTTCTTTAATTTTTTCTAAGGTTTTAATTAAAGATTCTACTGATACATTTTCATCAGAAGGTGGATTTGTGTTATTTAATGGTTTATCAGTATACCCCACAATTTCTTTATATGTCTCTTCATTTTTCCTTGTCACTTCATTAATATTGCCTTGTGACATTCCTACATTTTTACCCCTATTTTTATTATTATCAATTACATCTTGCCATAAAGCAACAGAAGGTTCTTTAATAACTTCATTAGGTTTATATTTACCAGTTCTATCTTTTTGTTCAATTACACCATAAACTTCTCCATCTGCATCTATCATATTATGAATTACTGTAAATACTTCATACTGACAAAAATCCCAAGATTCAGGTACTTCATAACCCATATTTGTAAGTACCATTTCACCTTTATTATTTTTAACCATTTCTTTTTTATCTTTTGCTCTACCAGTAATAGCAACATATTTATCTGTGTTTGTAATAAGATTTCTAACTAGTGATTTACCATTAGACTTGATTTTATTATGATCCTTAAATTCTAAACCAGCAGTTCCAATCATTACTTCTTTTTCGTCTGATGTTTTACCTTGTAACTCAGCTCTAATTGATGCTCTTTTTTCAGATAAATTAATAGCTGCATCAGAAACATTATCAGCAATAACAGTAATACCATCTATAATAATAGCATCTGCTATAAATTCATTACCATCAGCATCTAATACTATTTCTTCTGTTTCGATTCCTTCTTCATCAAGATGATATAATGTTTCATTTTTAATAGCTTTATCACAATAATATCTAACTTCAGATAGTGCAGAAGTATAAACTATGTAAATATTTCTAAGGTCTACCCCTTCAGATTCAAGTCTATCTAAACCAAAACCATCAATACTACCTGTTTCACAGTCAAGATATAATACTCTTAAAGGTCTATCATTTTTTTTCATTTTTGCAAAATCAGCCACACAGTTACTTTTTCTTGTACCATGTTTACCATAAACAAAATACTTTAATCCTTTTTCTACATTACTACCAATTCTTGCTCTTGCCATATATAATTACCTTCCTTTATTTTTATTTTTTATTTTTATTATAGTAGTAAGTAATAATTATTACTTACTACTAATATTTAATTAATAATTAATAATTAATAATTAATAATTAATAAAACAGATATTACCAACCTACTTCATCATCTTCTTCTATTGTATTATCATCACTGTTCCAAGGTACATCTTCGCTTCCAAATTCATCTTGTGCTTTAAATGCATTAATTATAATATCTTCTGAATAAGTTTTGGTATCAATATCTTTTGTATCAATACCTGTAATTTCAAACTCAAATTTACGAGGTGTACCAATAAAATTAAATGGATCTGATTCTCCACCCCAATCGTCATTAGGAGTATTTTTAATTTCTTCTGCCATACGCTTATTATTTATTACTCCATGAACAGAAATTCTATTATAAGGTTTTAAATGCTTTTTAAAATTATTTGCAAGAACTTTATTCCTTATAATATATTCAATATCTTCAAGTGTTTTATAAGTAACAATTTTAGCTTTTACAATCCAACGAGGATCTTCGATATCTGGTTTATTATCTTTTTTAGCTTGAGTAATGTCCATAAAGATACACTTTTGTTTAAAATGACTTTCTTCTTTAAAATCCTCTTTAGAAAAATCTACAATAGAATTATAAAGTTTCTTTATTTTAAGTTTTTTATATCTATTTTTACCATTTTCACCTTCATTGGAACTAAATTCTAATTCTCCTACAATCATTACTGCCATATCGTCTTTAAGTTTTTGAGAAAGATATTCAGCAGCATCATATTCAAATAAACTTTTACTTATATTTTTATTCTTTTCATCTTTTTCAAGTCCTATAATGACACCAATAGGGGTAAATCCTTCTTCTTTAAAATTTTTACGCTGACCCCAAGAAATCTTTTTAGTAGTTCCTGGTTCTCCTTTTGTATCAGATTTTTTATAGAAAAAGGCATCTTCTTTTTCTGAATCTGAAATTTGAACATATACTTCATTGTCTTCCGAAGTTTTTACAGCAAAGTTTACATTATTACGTTCAAAACCATTTTTTTGAGTCTTTTGTGAAAAGAATTTATCACCTTTTTTTGTTCCAGTAACTAATCCTCTAACTTTAAATTGCCCTTCAGTCATAGGTAGACCATGTTCTCCGTGACCTTTTTTAACTTTTTCTGCCATATGTATATCTAATCTCCTTTAAATTTATATTTTTATTTTTATATTCCTATGTAACTATGTAGCTATTTAAATAATTTACCAATATGCCAAAATCCTAATAAATCTACCGATTAAACCCTATTCTTCATCTTCGCTACCATTATCATCCTTATCATCCTTACTATCCTTACTATCCTCTCCATCATCACCACTTTCATCTTCCTCAATTAACCTAAGACTACCTTCACTAATAACTACAGCAGGCCAAATTTCCTCACATTCCTTTTCTTTTGGCATCATTTGAATCTTAAGTTTATCTCCTTTACCTTGTAGTTTTGTTATTCTACCTTCCTTTACTAGACCAGAATCAAGACAGAATTGGATGCTATCTCCTTCTGAAATAGTTAATTCTTCACCATCTGCATCTAAAATTACTACTGATTTGTACGGATCAACCTTAATTTCTACCATAAATAAATCATTTCTCCTTTTCAATTTAATTTTTTGAATTTGTTTTTTGGATTAAGTTTCTTACTCCTTACTCCTTACTCCTTTTACATTATATATTTATTTTTACATTTTGTCAAGGGAAATTTTATTTATTTTTAATTTATTTTCCCTTGAACAAAATTTAATACTTAATTACATTATTCTAATCTTCCATTAGAATACTCTTTATGATATTCTTTTTCCCATATTTTTCTTTGTTCTACTGCATCATCAAATAAATCAAAACTTTCCCTTAATTCTAAACTATTTGCATTTATTTTTGCAACCCATTTATTTTTCTTTTCATGAAAATGTACTCCTGTAACTCCAGATATATTATTTGAATTTAATTTACGATTAAAAGCATTTTTAGGTTTATCTGCAACACGTAAATTATATTTTCTATTATTATTTGGTTTTCTATCTCTGTGATCAACAATGATATTGGGATCGTCTATATCCATTAAATATCTATGTAAACCAATTCTACGATCTTTATGTTTAGCATATACATAATCTTTATTATCTAATTTCCAACATCTTTCTAATGATTTAATTTTATCATAATCTTCTAAATCAAAATAAAATTCTTTATTGTCACTATCATAATCTATTCCATATTCTCCTGTTAAATCATATGTATTAAATTTAATTTGATTATTTTTAATTTTTGTTATTATTTCACTTTTTAGACAACCACAACTTTTACTTTCTCCTCTTTTTAAACTACATCCACTCACTTCAGAAATTGTTCCTTTATCACAAGAACATTGAACTACCCAATATGCTATTTTTGATTTTCCACTTTTACCAATATGATCTTCTGCTTGTTTTATTACTTTCCATCTTCCAAATTTTCTACCTGTTAAATCTTCTTTTACTTTTATCAATAATCATTACCTCAATTCAATTAAATATTTAATAGTACATTGTTCTTCTTTATATACTACTATTTCATCATTCTTTAATGTTGAATATCCAATATTTGCTCCTGCATGTGCATGTAAACAATTTGCTCCAAAACATACCTTTTGAAGATTTTCATAATTTAAATTATGATATTTACTATCAAAAGTATACACATCATAAGGTTTCCCATACGTAACTTCAAATAAAGCCATAAACCCTGAATTACTATTACCTCTTACCCAATAACTACCATTTAAAGATGTGTAGCCTAGACTTTTACGTGCTTTTGGAGCGAAATAAATCCCATTTCCGTAGAGAGATCCTGTTAATATTGCTTGTGGTTTTAAAGATAATCCCATATTAATAATACTCCAAAAGTTCTCTGAGCGAGAACCATGCCATAACAATTTTTTATCTTTTATATTATTATTATGTGCGTACCTATCATATCTTTCCTGTGTTTTTAAATTAATAACTTTCCATGCAGAATAAAACTTATTACTAATTTCACCTAATTCTTTCTTAATCATTTTTAATTCTTCTTGTGTAACTTCTTCAAATTGCAATCCCATTGCATCTAATATTGTTTTATTATTTTCTACTTCTGTTACATTATTTTCATTTTTTTCTTCTATCGAATGTTCAACAACCTGACATTTCATTACATCAAGCAAATCTTGTTCTCTTTGAATTATTTCTGAAAAATCTTTATCATCTTTTGCAAGATAATCTTTAACTTTTCCCATTTTTCTAGGAATAGTTTTAAATAAATCAACTAATATTTTATTAAATAATTTAATATCTTCAGTATCAATTAAGTTATTTAAAATTAATTGTGCCTCATCCACCATAACCTGAGTAACATTCTGAGAATTTATTGTATAATTATCTTTAATTGCTTGTCGTGCCATTGATTGAAGCCTTGCTACAATTTGTGCTATAGAAGGATTATTAATATCAAGATATTTTTTCTTCTTGTTTGGTGTAATAGTAGTTTCTGCAACTAATCTTGACTGATCTACATATCCTTTTTTAATCTTCTCTTTTAGTTTCTTATCCCATTGTGACATAGGATAAGAAGTAGTTTGAAAACCTGAATTGCCAATTCTACCAAATTGCACTTCAAAATAATCTCCATTAGGTATCATTCTATACATCTTATTATTATTTGCGTTAGGTTCTACCTTAACTAGATATAATGGATTTTGCATATATCCACTCTCCTATAAATAGCAAACTAAAATTTCAACATCTACATCCTCAAATACTTCTTCAATAATTTCTTTTACTCTATCCCAAGAAAGTTTGTCTAGTCCACATCCTATCATCGGCATAGCAATTTTTTCAATTTCTAATGTCTCAATTGTCTCAATCATATCCTCTAATGCTTCTCGTAAACTTTCATATGTAGGTTTATGAAATGCTCTTCGTTTAGTTACTAGATTAAATACATTGTCAATTAGAATAGCACAATTATCAGTAATCTCATAATCATATAAACCTTTCAATTTCTTACGCATATTATATAATTCATTAAATTTTACTGCAATTCCTGCACCTAAAGCAAAGTCACCAGAAATACAATGTGCAAAATAATAACCATGTGGTACTGAAAATAAATCCCTTTGTTCTTCTTTTAAAATCATAATAATTTCCTCCTTTTATTTTTATATTTTAATTATAACTAGGTTCACTCTTATCATCCCTAAATTCAATCAATCTACACAATCTTAAATCTAATTCACCTTTTTCATTAACATTTTCATCTGTATATCTCACTTTAACAATTTTTCCCATCAATTCATCTTGATGATTCCAAATATAATCTCTTACCATTCTATTATCGTATTTATCTGGATTATATTTTACTTTATAACCACACATTACTTTTGCAGGTTTACCTTTATAATCTACAATTATTTTCCCTAATGTATTTTCAAATTCTTTCCCTTTTTCACCTTTCTCAAAACCTATGATAACCAAATCCGCTTCTTTTTCAGTCTTAACCTTTAACATTTGTTTATAAGATTTTTTACCTTCATATTTAGCATCTAAAGGTAAAACCATGACACCCTCATCATCTTGATCCATCATTTTTTCAAACCAATAATCAATTTGAGCAATATCTTTTCCTACATAAAAAGGATCGATATTTTTAACTAAAGGAGAATTGATCTTATCAACTAATTCTTTTGCTAAATTCTTTCTATCCCTGCAAATCATAGAATGAAAACCTTTATAAAATCCATCATCAGGTATAAAGTTAAATATATTAACTTCTATTCCATGTTTTTCTCCATCTTTTCTGAGAATGGAACCAGTTTTATTAAATCTCTCTATCCTAGACATAACACCTTCATTATCTACTGCTAATAATTCACAAGCAAATACTCCATGTGGTAAATCAGTTTCAGATAATACTTTTTCAATATCTACTAATTCTTTATAAATTTCTCCACCAGAAGACATTATTTTAACTTTTCCATTACCTACTTCAATCTCACTTCTATATCCATCGGCCTTTTTATAAATACCAAACTCTTTACCTTTAAGCCATTTAAGATGTTTTTCTTCTGCGACTTCACCTTTTTCTAACTTATGTATGTAGATAAATTCATATCCAAAAGCACTATTAATAGTTTTTTCTTTTAATCCACAACGTAAATCTTGAAGTATAATTTGAATATAGAATTCTTTCATATTATCTTCTTGTTGAGATAAAAATTGTTGAATATTTGCAATTACTTCATCTGAACCAGTATTATGATTAGATAAATAATTTCTTAAATCATAGAAATTATTTATAATTACTGTTGGTTTAGATTTAACTTTTTTCTCAAGTTTTTTACGTTTAATACCTGTTTTTACTTCTAAAGTATTATAAACAAATGTAAGAATGTCTTTAAATAATTGATTATTTTGATTTTTCTTTAAAATAGATTCTTTTTCTAAACGACTAGATGTACTCGCTAATTGATTAACAATCTTTAATACTTCTTGCAAAATATAACCTCCTTCAATTTTTAACTATTCACATTCTAACATTATTTTATCATTCTGTCAATACCTAATTTCAAATATTATAAATTCATCCAACCATAATCAGGATATAATTCTACCTCTGGTTCTTCATTAATAATTTCATGTAATATAATAGTTAAAATACCGTCTTGAATATTATATGTAACCTTATCATATACTCTCCAATCTACTCTTAAATTAATATTAATATCATTTTCCCATCCAGTTACTTCATCTTTGAATTTACCAGTTACAATAACAAATAACTCTCTAGTTCTGTTAACAAATTTCTTCTCAACTTTAATATGTTTGCTATTCAACCCTATTAATTCATACTGTAAATACTTTTTATTATCTTTCTCTATTGTGTTGATAGGATTATCATATTCATTATTTGTATTAATAGATAACATTGATTGTTGTGCTAATTTATTCCATAATTCATTTGACATATTTTTATTCTCCTTTTTAAAAATTTATTTTCATTCCAAACGTATTTTATCATTATATTTACATTCTGTCAAGATTTATTATTTCTCATTCTATAACACTCTGGATTATCTACTGTAACATAAATACATCTAGGAAACTTAAAATATTTACATCCTTCAGGACTTGTATCACAACCCATATATTTTCTTTCTCCACATCTTGTACAACGATAATGTTTTTCTAATTCAGAACCACAACTACGAATTGCTGTTGCTTCATATTTCCAATCATGAATACCAAATAAACAACGAATATCTTTCAATTTAATTCTCCTTATCTATATTATTATTCAATTTATCAATTAAAACCCTTAAATAATTCTCATCTTTTATACCTGCTATATTCATACAAATCCATTTATTAATAAACTTATTTTCTTCTGTAGATAATTCATCCCATTTTGTAGATATTTCTTCAAGTACTTCTGATAATGATTTCAATTCATCTTTATCTTTTCTTATATTAATTCCAATATTTAATAATACTTTTTCAATTTGCTCTAAATTATTTTGATATGTATTATTTATTTTTTCTAATGTTTTATTATTTTCCATAATAATTAATTTTCCTTTATTTATTTTAACATTTTAATGATAACTTGACAAGAAGTTTGAACCAAATCTTTCTTTGGTGTTAATATTTATATTATACTTTTATTTTATGTATATAATTGCTCTTAAATCCTTATATATTAAGGGTTTGTTGGTATTGATATAGGTAAAATTAATATTATTACGATATTGCGTAATTTTACCTATATCATGATAAAACGAAGATTTTATTAATTACTTAAATATTATTTAAATTATCTTTTTTGTTTTTATTTGGATTAGACCTTAAATATTCATTGTTTTTTTAATGAAGTAGATACATGAACATTTTCTATTTCATTATTTTTAGCCATATTTAATACTGTATTTAATTTAGTGAATGTTTTATTCCCATCAAGCCTTACTTCTTTTACAACTCCGTCATTATTTCTTTTTATTTCAATAATTTTCTTTTTACGCATAAAATATAACCTCCTTTATTTTAAGCACTTTTATTTTGTTGTTCTATGTATTCATCGTAATACATCCATTTTAAAGGTTCACCTGTTTCTGGATGTTTTACTGAATTAATTTTCTTTTTGCAACAATTACATATACTTCCGGTTGATATTTTATATTTTATACTTGCTTCACTTATTGAGTTAAAAATTTCTTTAGTATTTAAGCAAATAACAGATTTTTTATTTTTACCACTGTTTTTATATTTTGTTTTTTCAATTCCTAATAAAAATTCATTAAGAGGTATAAAACATTTATCACTATTTTCATAATCTTTTAAATACATCCATCTATATCCTTTACAAGTTTTTGTTTTTCCTTTGCAACATTTTACTAAATTAGTATTTGTAACATTATATTTTTTTGAAGCATCTAAAATACTATCAAATATTTCTCCCGTATCTATATTGATTATTTTTTTAAAATGTGATTCCCTTAATTTTTCTTTCCATTCTTTTGATAGTTTTCTACCTTTGCGATCTTGACTAAATTTTTCTTTAATTTCATTACTATGAGTTTTTTTATAAAAATGATTATTACTTCCAGTATATTTACCCTTTTTATTTTCACTCATTTTTTGTTTTGATAATTCTGTATGTTTATATCCTCTAGTCCCTTCACCACCATTAGTTAAATTATATCCATAATTTATATTATTGCTTCGTAATTTATCAATGAGTATTTTTTCAAAATTTTTAGCTTCTGTCTCAGTTAAATTTGAAGCTAAAATTAAATGTTTAAAATTATGCCATCCATATAATTGAATTGCATTTTTAAAATAATATTTATATCCTTTGCCTTTTCTCCATCGTTTTTCTGGATTTTGACATGTAATACCAATATATTTTTTATTATTTATTTTATTAATATGCATATATAATATATAATTTCTATCTTCCAACTCTATATTACCTCCTACGTCTAGGAGGGATAGCTATCCTATGTTAACTTGCAAGTTCTCCTAATGTTATTTATTTATATTATTATAATATCATAACCAAACTGTGATTTTGTTCAAATATTAGGTACTACAAACCCTTATATTTCAAGGGTTTGTAAAATTGGATTTTTCTAAATATTTTTGTTTTTATTTATTTTAACATTCTTTTTACTCCATGTCAACTATAATCTTTCAACCAAACCATATTTCCTCACAAAACTATCTAAATCAAATTTAAATTGAAATCCAGCAGCTTTCATATGCCCGCCTCCTCCAAACTTCTTCGCAACCTCAGAACAGTCTACTTCTCCTTTAGTTCTTAAACTAGCAATGTCTTTATTTAAACTAAAGAATAAATAATAATCAATATTATCATCATTGATAAAATCTCTAATTTCTCCTGCATGTTGTGTAGATAAAAATACAGCAACAGTTTTATTCTGATTATCTTTATACAATTTCATATTTTTCTTTTGTTCTTCGATAAATTTCATTTTACGTTCTTCTGCTAATTCTAATATTAATTCTTCTGATTTAGTTAAGGTACAATCTGGATTATCTAAAAATCTATTCATAAATCTTTCAAATCCATATTCATAAGCAAGCATATTTAACTTTTTACTCATAGGATATTTATGATACCAAAGGTCATAATCTTGAGTATATGTAATTAAATCAACATATTTTGTTAGTTCGTATGATAACCAATCAAGTTTTAATTCCATGCAATAATTTAATAACCATTCATAAAATACTTTAGCACCACATTTATCATCTGCAAATGTAACCCAATTATATTTAGTTAACCATTTTGCAGTTTTATGATGATCAAATAATAATGCACAATCATTATATTCAGAATTATTCTTTTCAATCTTTTCTGCAACTTCTTCATTAACTGATATATCAGTGATCATGATAGTATCCTTACCTAAGTATTCTAATACCTTTTCATTAATATCATCATAATTACAGAATTCTACTTTTGCATTAGGGTATACTACTTTACCTACAATTCCTGCTGAAATCCCGTCATAATCTGAATGCGTTAAAATAATCATATTATTCCTCCTAATTTTTTTATTTTTATTTTTAATTATTATAAATTACATGATGATAATCTCTTACATCCTTCTAATAATTCTTTATATTCATTTATTAATTCTCCAAAAGTATCAAATAAATTTTTAACATCTTCTCTAGATAATTCATTGCCATTTAAAAACGATAGATACAAATTATCAAATTCTTCTGGTTTCATTACCATACAATTATTCCTCCTTTTATTTTGCTTCCAAATGCGTCTTTTATAATGATTTTGGTTTTCACAAACCCAATAAAATCAAGGGTTTGTGAATACACATTTTTCTCTAATTCTTAATTTTTATGATTTATAATCATTATTCCTCTTCCTATTGCAATCCAGCATAAATTCCTTATATCCTTCTTCCCAATTCCCTTTACAAACACCTTTATAACTATTTGCAAAGTTAATTGCATCATTTTTATATTGAAACCAAAATTCAGACCAGTAAATATTTCCTTCTTCAACAAAAGGTAATCCATCCTTTGTATAATCTCTATAATAGAAATTACCTTTTATTGTTTTTTCTAATTCTTCGGCAATATTTACTGAATCATATTGTCCTTTAATTATTTCTAAATGAATATAATATTCAGAATTATTATGTTTATCTGATGTAGGGAAATTTGCAAATGCTAATTTATAAAATTCATCTGAATATAATTGTTTTCTAGTTGACATATATTTTCTCCTTTTAATGTTATTTAATCATTGATTCTATCTCATTAATCTCTAATTCAATCCTCTTCTCATTAGACAACATATATTCCAATTTCTGTTCCAATTCTTGCAATTTTCTTTCTTCTTCCATCATAACTATAATTTCTAACTTTGCCTTAATATCTTTAATCCATTCATCAACGCTAAATCCACTTACAATGTATTCATCTTCTAAATCCAAATCAATTGCCGACATTTTAAACAAATTTAATTCTAATAATAATGTAGTTAATTGTTCTTTATTTAATACATTTAAATTATATCTAATCCCTCTTAATTCTAAACTACAATTCGTGACAGGTGTAAATCTCTTTTTACCTTTTAATTTACCTTTCTTCTCCTTAATTTGTGCTTTCAATTGTAGAATCTTCTCATCATTTATGTTTTGTTTTGACATAATATTACCTCCACTCTTTTATTATATTTTTATTTTTATCATAAGTTACTAAATATTTTGGTTTTATTTGATTATAAACATATTCTATTGATTTTTCATCAATAATTCTTTCATCTTTATGACCTCTATTCATTGTATATACACTATATTTAGTTTCTGAATTATATCTCCAATAACTATATTCCTTTTTATATAATATCTTTCTAATTTATCATTAATTTCTATATAATATCTACTACTATAAAATCCATTGCGTTTATCTAAACTCTTTTTAAATTCTTCTAATGTATAATCTTTATATTCATCATATTTTTGTTCTCTAGTAGAATAATAACTACTTTTTAATAATTCATCCATTAATTCTGCATAGTCTTCAACACAATTTTCATTTACTACATCAATAATATTTCCTGTTAGAGATTTAATAATAGTAATCTTACTCCATTTATTATCTCTATCATAGAAGAAATATGATTTAGTTTCTTTATTATCTTCGTTGCTTTCATAAAATCTACCTAAATATATTAATTCATAATTTTGGTCGGTTTTGTATGTTGCTCCAATAATCATATTTTTACTATCAAATTTCTTCTTTTCATGTCTTAAATCATTAAGTTCCATCATTTCTTTATAGTCAGGTGAATCTGTAGGAATTAATATGAGATTCTTATCATCCCAACCATAAACAAATAATCCTTCTAATCCTTTTCCTTTAATTGATGAATTATTTTCCAAAATATATAGTAAATTTTCTATTGATATTTCTATCTCAAAATTGCGAGGGTCATATACTCTACAGTAAGCATGTCGATGACTCCAAGAACTTTTATAATCACCAACCTTTTTATTTAATACAAATCCTGAAGTTGGTTCATTTGAGAATTCTTGTGGTTCAATACTTTTGTCCCTCCAGCCGTTCCAGCTAACTTCCTTCCTTAATTTACCTTTTTGATCATAGTAAATCACGTAGGCTAATTTTTGAGTATATGTATCAGAACGATTTTGAAAACCTACTTTGATGGTTTTTGGTATAAATATGTTTGTTTTTATTTAAGATTCCTCCCATCTTTATTAATTATTATTATTTTAACATTCTGTTACTTACTTGTCAACATTTATTTTGCATTTATATCACTTTCATGCAACAATAATAGATCATTATAAAATTCTTGCCCGACCATATCAATAAATTTCTTCCTACTCTTTTCAGTTTCATTAAATAATCTCATATGCCATTGTATTAAATTTGTAATTTCTAATATATCATCTTTACTCATCCCTAATTCTTTCAAATAAAATAAACTATCATAAGCAGATACTAAATGATGTTGATAATATGTAGCATTTTCAGTTATTTCACCTTTACTATTTTTAAATGATTTACAAAAATGTTTTCCTATATCATGAAGCAAACCTGCTAAATAAAAATTTTCAGAATTTTCATTAACTATTTTATTATAATACATTTTACTTTTAATATTATCAGCACATTTTCTACAATGTTCACCAATAGTTAATGTGTGATACTTATTATCTTGATTAATAAAATCTAAAGAATTTAATAATTCACTTATATTAAACATCATATTATCTTTATTATATATTATATGTATTTCATTCCATCCCTCATACGTCTGAGGAATATTAATATTCATATACATTTTCTTAATTACATATTCAGGTACTTTTCTTTCCCTATGTAAATTTTGTTCTAAACATTTCTCATAAGGTGTTGCAATTAAATAACATATATTCTCACAATTATATTTTTTCATTTCTTCTAATATTGCTTTACGTTTCTTATATGACAAATTAGTTGAATCTAATATAACATTTTCTTTATTAGATAAACTATTTTTAACCCTTTTGTATAATTCTTTAAATAATTCTTCATTTCTGCTACATTCATTTACATCTCCAAATAATTCTTCTCTAAGATTATCTGATGAATATATTTTTGCATTGTATTGTTCTGATAATTGCTTTGCGTAATATGATTTACCTGATGCTGGTAAACCTACAAGGCAAATTAATTTAGTCATATAATTTTAAAATTCTCCTTTCTTCCTCTTATTGATTATCAAATAATTCTTTAAGTATCCTTGCAGTATATTTTTTATTTTCAATATTTTTCATTTGCTTATCTATACTTTTTCCTATTGCAAAATCTCGTATATTTCCGTTCCAAATAATATTACATTTTTCAATTGATTTTTTAAGTTCTCTTCTTTTAATTAATTTTTCTTGTAACATTTTATATGCTTTAAATCCTTGAGATGCATTAAAATTATAAAATTCAATATAATGTTCTAAATCTACTATTTCTTTATCAACAATACTTAGATTACTTTGCAATTCTGTATGATACATATTTAATTCATTTCTTAATTCTTGGACTTCTTTGAATCTTTTATCTAAATCACACATATATAATCTCCTTTTTTATATTATACTTATATCTAATATGTAAAAATGATTAGATATAAGTATAATTATATTATTAATTTATTGTTTTAATTAGATTTACTTTCTTTTTCTTCTATGTATTTAAATTCCCAACCTAAATATTGTTTATATTTATTTTTTAAACATTTACAAATATTGCCCTTATCTAATTTATGGTCTTTTGCAAATTGAGTAATACTTTTAGAATAAATAACTTCACCATTCAATTTATTTGTAGCAATAAATGTTCTTAGATTATTAACTTGATTTTTATTAGCTAAATATACATTTTTATTTCTAGGTATCCATTCACAATATTCTAAACAATATTTTTTCTTATTAGCATTATCTTTATCTAACTCTAACAATCCTTTTTTAACTTTATATTCATCCCATCCCTTTATCAACGATGCATCTTTGACGAAATTCTCAAAGCATAACCATTCATCTGACACTGTAACTCCACATTTTCCATAAAATTCATAATCCTTATCATTAATATTGTAACATCTATGAATCATATCAGACCATCTATGATATAAAAAATGATTACTTTCAACTATTCCATAACATGCAACATTGCAAATACTAGGATAATAAGGGTCTTTAACACTACCTTTTATTATTGATTGTTTTTTAAATATATTTATATATCCTGTTTTTATAAAAATACAAGCAAATAAAATATTACTATAATTTTTTTTATTAGTTGCACCAAGAACTTTATATTCTCCGTACTTGCTAGAAAATACTTTACCGATTATTTCATCTTCATAAATAATAATTTCATAATCAACAATTTGTTTATGCTTCAATATATTCATTCTCCTCCATGTCGATAATATCATCTGCTTTAATAATACCTTCTAAAAGTTTAAACATAAACGATTTGTGTTTAAATGCAGTAAATTTCTCACGATCTTCAATTTTCACAACGATTCCTTCTTTAATGTGATTCTTACCAATAGGATCAGTACCATCAACATATGTATTAACTCTTTCCATTAAATCATCAACCGTAGTAAATATGAATTTATCAAACACTGGTACAAATTTTACTCCCATTTGTTCACATCTAATTTGAGTATATTTTGTTGAATACTCTACCACTTTACCATCTTCATCAGTTTTAGTCATTCTATAAACATAAATATCATTCTGCCCTACACCACATCCATATGTAAATTTAGTAGTTTCACCATATTGTTTAATAAATTCTTTATCTTTTGTTTTCTTATTATTACATTCTGGCATAATAGTTGTATTTTCATTTACATAACCAACTATTTCATAATATGCAGTTTCTCCTTTGTGAAGTTTATCAACAAAAAATTTATGCCATTCTTTTCTAAAATTATCATTACCATAAAATCCACCATCATAGTTTTTCAACACTACTCTTCTTGTGCCAGTAACATAATCCCATGTCTTTTTATTTGGTATATTTATTTTAATAATTTTTAGTGCTTTATACAGCCAATATGGAAGCAATTTTTTCTTTTCTTTTATAGTATGACTTGACCTGCCTGATGTCCCGTGGCATTTCAAACTAATAATACACAAATCACCTTCTTTAAATTGTGCTGTATTATATGCCAATTGTGATGTATCTCTATGCTCTTCAAAGAAAGGGTAAGATATTGTATCAGTTTTCTTCTTTTTCTTATCTTTAGGCGTACCTTCTACTTTATTTCTATTCTTTCCTCTTGGAATATATTTTTCACATATTAATATTCCATTAAGAGTAGTGATTATATCTCCTTCTTTTAGAGTGTTAATATCGGTGAATTTTTCTAAACTTCTTATAGGCATTAATAATCCATCAGAGCGTTCATTTCTTAATTTTATTGTAGTTACGTGACATTTTGATTCATCCATATAACCACCAATATTATTACCTTGCTCATCCTTTTCTCTCAGAAGTTTATTCTGTCTGCAATACTCTACATTAAGCCGACCATCTGTAGGAAAGTAAATCATCAAGTCATTTTCATTAACATCTAATCCTACAATAACATCATTGCCAAATACTGTAGCAACTTGAAGTCTGTCTGCATTAGAGTGTTTTCTAATGTTTTTAACTTTAACTATGTATGCATTATAACTCATATTTATTTTTCTCCTCTCATATTATATAATTATTTTTACATTCTGTCAATACCCAAAATCGTAACAAATCTAATTTTTTATTTTAACTATCTATTAAATCTTCTACAAATTCAGTAGGCATCCCATCAACTAATTTACACTTTATACATTCGTCTATTCCTATAATATCTTCAATTCTACCTTTTATTAAAGGAATGTTTTTTCTATATTTACAATTATAACATTTATTCTCCCACACTTCATTCTTTGCTTTTCCTATTTCTTTTTTAGCATGAAAATATAATATAATAGGTAATACTGGTAATGTAATAATATTAAATACAAACCAAGATATTTCTTTAATTGGTTCTATGATTTCTTTAAAAGCATAAATAATATTTCTTTGCACACTCTTCCATATAAATAATTCACTATACATAAATTCTAATATACTCATTCTTGCATAATTATGATAACATGCTCTTATTTTATTGTTTTCATCTTCATCAATTAATAGTGTTTTACTTTTAAATTTCATTATTATATCCTTTCTATCTCCTCTATATCTTCAATATACAATTTATCATTATCAATATATTCAACTTCATTTTCTATTAAATGTTTTCTAAACTTATTTTCAGCATCATTATAATCTAGTGCTTGAATTTTTACACAATGATTCATTATATATTCTTCATTATAAAAACATATATAAGTTTTCATATTTTTATTTATACCTTGTGCTGATGGTTTATTTTCTGGTCTAGTAGTTTTAGGTGAATCATTTAGACCACCTTTAACCATTTTACCTTCTGTAAGTTTCATATTTAAATTCCTTTCTACTATTTAATAATGCCATTTAATTTTAAAAATATTAATCCTACAATCCAACAAATAAATATAATTGTACAAATATCTTTAAATTCTTCCATAATTATCTCCTTAATACATCTATATAAAATGTGTGATTTATTAAATTATTTTACTTCTTTATCTACCCAAATATCATCTGGCATAAACCCATATTTTTTTAATATTAATTGTCCTATCATTTCGTCTGAATCTTTTATAGACATATTATCTTCTTCAATTTCTGAGAAAGAATTAACAGGTATATTTACTATGTAATTAATCGAAGCCTTACCCTTGATGGTTATCATATAATATTACTCCTTTCTTAAATCATCACAAAAGCAAAATTTTACTCAATTACTTCAATCCTAATTTTCTTCCCTCGTAAATCATACATTAAATTTTCTACATTTTGATTTCCAATCTTATATCCTTTATCATAATAATGATATTCATTGCTCTCATCTATTTCATCACTTTCATAAAATTCTACTACACCAATGATTTCGTTAGATTCAATTTCTTTTTCTCTTAAATATTTATATATAAAATTATTTACTAATGTTTCAACTGAATTTAATGTAGGTTCACATCTTCCATCTCCAACACTATCACTACTCGTATAAAATTTAAAAATATTTCCTTTATATTCTGCTACACCATTAAAATATTCATAAATTTCATAGTCTTGTCCATGATTACTAGAACTTGCTTGAACATTATGTTTTTCTTCAATTATTTTTACTTCATACTTTTCAGTTAATATTTTAATAGACTCTTTAACAATTTCATCTAATTTACTTTTTAAATTAAGACAATTGATTTCATCATTTAAACAATCTTTTTCTGCATCATATCCACTATATTCTTTTTTACAAATAGAACATCTAAAAATATTTTCCATGATTATTCTCTCCTTTTTATTAGTTTTATATTTAATAACAAATATATTTTCGATCTAAATTTACATACTACATATAGCATTATATTATATATTAACACTATATGTAGTACAATCAATCAAACCTATTTCAAATCATCTTTCCAATTATCTTCTAATACTCCCATACCTCTGACACAAGAAACTGATTTACTCAAAGTAGAATAAAGTGCATCTGTACCTACAGAACTTGCAGTATAATTAGCAGCAAATTGACCACTAATACCAAAACTTTGTGCTGTAGATACCGCATCAATATTTGCTCCTAAAAACATAAATTGCCAGTCATATTTATTAGTTTGATGTTCAATCATTTCTTTAATTTGAGGTTGTGTAAATTCCATACTTGCATTTTCTGCTCCATCAGTAGTAATAACTATAATCACTTTAGAAGGTTTATCTTCTTCTTTAGTATTATTTAATCTATTACCAATAGTATTAATAGTTTTCCCAATAGCATCTAGCAATGCTGTCGTACCTCTAGCAAAGTATTCTTTATTAGTTAATGGATTAACATCTTTAAGATTAATTCCATCATATAATAATTCATAATGATGATCAAATAATACAGTTGTTAAGATTGCTTCGCCATCTTCTTTCTTTTGATTTTCAATAAAAGTATTAAATCCTCCTATTGTGTCATCAGTTAAATGTCCCATTGATCCTGAACGATCAAGGATGAAGACAATCTCAGTTAAATTTTTATTCATAATTCATTTCTCCTTTTTATATTTATTTTTTATTATAATTACTACCAAAGATTCCTTTTATCATGATTTTATTACTATATGTAGTAAATATTTATTTTCATATTACTACATATAGTATGCTTATTAATATTTTACATATTGCTTAACACTCTTTCTCTAATTTCTGTTAAACTTTCATCTCTTAATAATTTTCCATCAACAAATACATTTTCAAGAATATCAATATTTTCATAATATTTTCTTCCATTTTCATTTAATTCATCAATATATTCAATTTTTTCATTAATATTGCTAATTACAACCATACCTTTTTGTGACTTTTTAATTCCACTATCTGTTACAGGGTCTTTGAATAATTGTTTTTCTTCTCTATCAATTTGTGCAAATGTGGATTTTAAAGCAAAACCAAAAGTATCACGAGTATTGTATTGATAAGTAAAACTACCAATACCATAAACCATATTTGTAGAAGCAAATCCTTTTTTCATTAATTGTTCACAAATTTCCTTACATCTTTCAATGGTTATTGCATCGCCATAAATACAACCAATATGGGAATCTAAAACTTTGTATCCTTTATCTGTGACTGTTCCACCAAAAATATCCCATAAAATTTCTACTACACCCTTACGTTCATTTTCATTACTTGATTCAGAATCACCACAAATAATCTTAACTGGATCACCAGAATCAGGGCGAATTACGATCTTACCATCTCTATTCATAATAATATTTTTTAATTTTGGTAGATAATTAGTTAACACATGCCATAAGTCCCAACTATCGCTAACATATGAAAACATTCCATTTGGGTACACTTCCGTTAACATTCTTT